>MDTG01211324.1_pt1 | contig 21413 bp, 16 predicted proteins | sample 811421 | NCBI WGS metagenome assembly MDTG01 (sample SAMN05326645, study PRJNA326480) | marine metagenome | isolation source: seawater | place: Pacific Ocean: South East | collected 2011 | reverse complement strand
CCTCTGGGAATTACACCACCAAGTTCATGGAGGACTTCTCCATGGAGGGATAGTGTTTACTAAACGAAAAAGGCATTTAAGTATTTACCCCAACCGCAAAGCTGGCGGCTAAATATCAGAAATTAAATGAATTTGTTTTCCAACAAATATTCTGCAATCTGAATGGTATTGGTCGCGGCGCCTTTTCTCAAATTATCGGAGACAACCCAGAGATTGAGAGTGTTTTCCTGAGAAAAGTCCCTTCTAATTCTACCCACAAACACGTCATCTTTTCCTTCCGCATAGATCGGCATTGGGTAATTATTGGTGGTGGGGTTGTCTTGAACAACAACACCATCGCTTTCATTGAGCAATTGACGAACTTCTTCAACTTCAAAACTGTTTTTTAATTTCACATTGATGGATTCGCTGTGTCCACCAATAACTGGAATTCGAATTGCTGTAGCAGAGACACCGATAACGTCATCGTTAAGTATTTTACGGGTTTCGTGAACCAATTTCATTTCCTCTTTGGTGTAACCGTTCTCCGTAAAAACATCACAATGGGGCAGCGCATTTTTGTGAATAGGATAGGGATAAGCCATCTCACCTTTCTTACCAATAAATTCATTTTCTAATTGTTGGACGGCTTTTACACCAGTTCCAGTAATCGACTGATAGGTAGAAACCACTAGGCGTTCTAAACCGTATTTTTCTTTTAACGGGGCCAATGCCATAAGCATCTGAATGGTAGAGCAATTGGGGTTGGCAATAATCTTATCGTCGGTGTTTAATTGGTCAGCATTGATCTCTGGAATAATTAATTTTTTATCTGGATGCATACGCCAAGCAGATGAATTGTCAATCACAACAGTGCCCTTGTCTGCAAATTTTGGTGCCCATGCCAATGAAGTATCTCCACCCGCAGAGAAAAGTGCCAAGTCGGGCTGTAAAGCAACAGCTGTCTCCAAGCCCACTACCTCATAGGAGCGCTCACCACACAATACTTGCTTTCCTACCGACCTTTCCGAAGCAACAGGGATCAATTCAGTAAAAGGGAATCCTCTTTCGGCCAAAACCTTAAGCATAACCTCTCCGACCATTCCCGTTGCACCAACGACTGCTAATTTCATGATTTATTTTTTTGGCAAAATTAAGCTTTAAGCCAATGCCCACAACTTCATAAGGTAATTTTTCAAAATCAAAACTGATTGTTTAATTTATAACAATTTGTGATATTTTAATTTTTTATCACCCGTGGGATTCTATCGCTAAGAGCCGCTAATAATTCATAGGAGATGGTCCCGGCATTTTCTGCTAGATCATCCACTCTAAACCCATTCCCAAAAATCACAACCTCATCCCCTTCTTTACAGTGAATGTCACCAATATCGATCATTACCATATCCATACATACATTCCCCACAATGGGGGCTTTTTTCCCATGGACCATTACTGCACCTTTTCCATGTCCATGTTGTCTAGAAAGACCATCGGCGTGACCCAACGGTAAGACAGCGATTCGTGTATTTTCAGGAGCGCTCCAGCCGCAATTATAACCCACGGTTTCCCCTTTCATTATTTTATGAATTTGAGTGATGTTGGTTTTTAGTTCAGCGATGGGAAATAAGTTATGGTTCCATTGCGGGTGGTTGGCAAGACCGTACAATCCAAGACCCACTCTTACCCAATCCATGTGGTAATCAGGATAATTGAAAACCCCTGAGGTATTCAGCAAATGGTATTCAGGTTTGTGGGTAGCAGCAGTATTGTGTTTTTCAATGATCGCCTCAAAAGTTGAAATTTGATTATCAGTAAAACGATCGGGTTTCTGTGATTCTGTTTGTCCTAAATGAGAATAAATAGTTTTTACCTCAATTGGACCTTTCACAACATTTTCCAAAATCCAATCGACTTCGTCGGGGCCAAATCCGATTCGATTTAAACCCGTATTGTATTTGATGTGAACGGGATAATTCATTTTTTTTGAGACCCTAACGGCTTTTACAAAACCTTCCCAACTTCTTTTACTGTAGAGGACAGGCTCCAAATTATTTCGTATTATTTCATCAAAGTTTTCTGTTTGGGGGTAAAAAACCATAATTGGAATTTCAATTCCAGATTGCCTGAGCTTATTCCCCTCAGGGGCATAGGCCACGGCCAAGGACTCCAGTCCCAAGTCAACCAATTTTTGCGCCACAGGAACAGACAAACTCCCGTAAGCATTAGCTTTAACAACACCAATCATTTTGGTTTGTGGCTGCAACCGATTCCTCAATGAAAAATAGTTGTGCTCTAACTTTTTTAGATCAATTTCCAGACAGGTCAAGACGAGTTTTTTTTATTCTTCAGGGATCCCTTATTTGCCTTCCCCTTTTTTAATGTCTTTTGGAAAGCACCCCGGCTCAATGGCTCGTAGTCTTCTCTTTCTCCTAAAACGACCAAGCCTTTTTGATCTAATTTTCGATGGCTATAATGTGCCAAATTTCCAGTCTGGGTGCAAACGGCGTGGACTTTAGTTACGAATTCTGCTGTGGCCATCAATGCGGGCATTGGGCCAAATGGATTTCCTTTATAATCCATGTCAAGTCCTGCAGCTATAACCCTAATACCTCGATTCGCAAGATCATTACAAACATCAACAATCTCAGGGTCAAAAAACTGGGCCTCGTCGATCCCGACCACTTCACAGTCGTTGGCCAGCTGTAATATATTAGCGGCGGCAGGTACCGAGGTAGAGGGAATCATGTTTGAATCGTGAGAGGTAACCATTTGGTCATCGTAGCGCTGATCAATGGAGGGTTTAAATATTTCTATCTTTTGGTTGGCGAACTTTGCCCGTTTCAGCCTACGAATTAACTCCTCTGTTTTCCCTGAAAACATAGATCCACAGATCACCTCGATCCATCCAAATTGTTTGTTGTGGTTTACAGGATTTTCTAAAAACATTTTGTAATTTACAGACAAACAAAGGTATTAAAACTAAGTTTTGAAATAGAATTATTTATGGCGAATAAAATCCACCAGCAACTCAAACAAGTTGCGAAAGAGATTTTGGATATGGAAGAGCCTTATGATTACCAAAAGGTTTATGACGCCACTTTACTCATATTTGAACGGCTGATTTTAATCAAAAATAATGAAGGTTTCAAAAATGGCTTGTGGGAGGATTTGGAGTCCAATTTTGGTCAGGCAATTGATTTTATCAAAGTCAATCCAGGCAAAGAAACCGGGGCAAATGATTTAAATGATAATGAAGAGTTTCCGCTGATTATGGATACAATCAAAGAAATTCCTGAGGGTAAACCCATTATTTCGGACCTCATCATTGAAAACACTCCAAAACTTTCTTTTGAACGAAAAAAGGAGGGGGCAGTCGCCGATAAAGAATATCAAAAAAGTTTAAACGATAAATTTTCAAAGGGACTCAATATTGATCGGAATGATCGGGTGGCTTTTATTAAAAACTTGTTTGACCAAAGTCCCAACGAGTTTCAACGCGCAATTTCTCAAATAGCCACCATGGAATCCTGGCAGGAGGCCGAAAAGTTTGTTAAAGAGATGATCAAGCCCGATTACGAACACTGGAAAGATAAAGAAACGTATGAGAAGCGTTTTTTGAAAATCATCGAGAATAATTTTAAGTAGCTTTTCATTGCATTGAAAGAGAGATCAATATGGGTGAACTATTTATAGTACCAACGCCAATAGGGAACTTAGCTGATATCACCTACAGGGCAGTGGATATTCTCAAATCATCGGAACTGATATTGGCAGAGGACACCCGTACCAGCAGTAAACTTCTCAATCATTATGAGATAAAAACCCCAATGCAAGCCTATCACATGCACAATGAACACAGAAAACTCGATGAGGTTTGTTCAAAATTAAACGCTGGGATGTCCATTGCCATCATTTCCGATGCCGGGACTCCGGGAATTTCTGATCCTGGATTTTTACTGGTTCGTCAGGCTTTATCATTAAACATAAGGGTCACTTGTCTACCTGGTCCCACAGCCCTTATCCCTGCTTTGGTGCAAAGTGGCTTGACCTCAGATCGGTTTATTTTTGAAGGATTTTTACCCCCAAAAAAAGGAAGAAATAAGCGTTTACAAAATATAGTTGATGAATCCAGAACCCTTATTTTTTATGAATCGCCCCACAAACTCTTAAAAACCTTAATTCAGTTTTCTGAGCTGTTTGGAGCGGACCGGACCGTTGCTGTATCCAGGGAGCTTTCCAAAATGTTTGAAGAAACTTTCAGAGGAAAACTTTCTGAATCAGTAGATTATTTTTCCGTTTACCCTCCAAAAGGAGAATTTGTAATTTGTGTGGCAGGTTTACAAAACAAATAACCGATATGCAGTGGAACCCCCTACCAATTCCAGATCAACAGATTGCCGAGCAACTCCAAACAGAAATTGGAGTCCCCTTTGAAATTTCGTGTCTGTTGGCGCAGAGAGGAATTCAAGATTATGAAATGGCAAAATCCTTTTTCCGTCCTGCTCTCACCGATCTTAACGATCCTTTTTTAATGCTCGGGATGCGCGAGGCTGTAAATCGAATAAAATCGTCTTTGGAAATCGACGAGAAGATTATGGTTTTTGGAGACTATGATGTGGACGGAACTACTGCAGTCGCCTTGGTGTATTCTTTTTTGATTCAGGAACACCCCAACTGTATCTATTATATTCCAGACCGATATCATGAGGGATATGGCATATCGACCCAGGGAATTGATCATGCCAAGACCGAGGAAGTTGGATTAATAATTGCACTGGACTGTGGTATAAAGGCTGTGGAAAAAGTAGATTATGCCCAATCATTGGGGATAGATTTTATCATTTGCGATCACCACCTCCCCGGGGAGGTCATTCCAAATGCTGCTGCCATTTTAGATCCCAAACAACCCAATTGTAGTTATCCCTTTAAAGATTTGTGTGGCTGTGGAATTGGATTTAAACTGATACAAGCCTTGACCCAAGAAAAAGGGGGGGCAATTCATAAAATTATTCCTTTTATGGACTTGGTTGCCATGGCAATTGCAGCAGACATTGTTCCAATTATTGGAGAAAATAGGGTGTTTGCACATTTGGGAATTCAACAAATTCAAGATAACCCAAGGGTAGGAATCCGCTACCTTATTCATCAATTAAAAAGAAAAGTAAATGTCTCAGATTTGGTTTTTGTAATCGCTCCGAGAATAAATGGCGCAGGAAGGATAAAGCACGCGCGCCATGCTTTGGCATTACTGCTGTCGAAGGATCAGGAGGAGGCAAATTCAAGAAGCCGGGCGATTGAGCTTTTCAATAGTGAACGTAAAGAAATAGATCGAAAAATAACGGCACAGGCCTTGGATCAAATCAAACAAAACAAGGAGGAAGATAGATTTTCGACGGTAGTATTTCAGCCCGACTGGCACAAAGGGGTAATAGGAATTGTAGCCTCCAGATTGATAGAAACTTATTACAGACCAACTGTAGTTTTTACCCAATCGGGAGAGTATTACACGGCTTCTGTCCGTTCCGTTAAAGGGGTGGACGTCTATAAAGTTTTAGTCAATTGCCAGGATTATATGGTTCAATTTGGCGGCCACCGCTATGCGGCAGGGTTGACAATAAAACCCGAGGATTATCTTCCTTTTAAAAAAGCATTTGAGGTTGCGGTGGAAGAGGTCATCAAGCCAGACCAGCGCTCTCCCACCTTGGTATATGACTTGGAAATCTCATTGAATAAAATTACCCCAAAATTTTACAGAATCGTCAACCAGATGGCTCCTTTTGGCCCTGGAAATATGCGCCCCGTTTTCTTGACCAGGAGCTGCTTGGACGGAGGTAAAACTAAAGTCGTCGGAGCCGATCAATCGCATCTTAAGTTGGAGGTTACAGACTCCTCGGGGGCGTTACAATCTGGAATAGGATTCGGTATGGCAAATTATATCAGTAAGATAAAAAGCAGGGATCCTTTCGATGTCCTCTACACCATTGAAGAAAATGAATTTAGAGGGGAAAAAAGCTTACAACTCAAAATCAAAGACTTGAGGAGTTGATCCTTATCTAAATTTCTTGTAATGATTTATCAGTCCTTGCGTTGAAGGGTCGTGGTACTCTATATTTCCCGAATCAAAATCTTTATAAATGTTATTGGCCAACTGCTTTCCTAACTCCACACCCCATTGGTCATAGCTGAAAATATTCCATACAATCCCTTGAACAAAAATCCTGTGTTCATACAAGGCGATGAGCGACCCCAAGTTCCGCGGGCTAAGTTGGTCAATAAAAAGGGTGTTTGTGGGACGATTTCCTTCAAAAACTTTAAACGGGAGGAGTTTTTCAATTTGTGCTTCAGATTTCCCTTCTGCTTTTAATTCCCTTCGAACCGTCTCTGCATTTTTTCCTTGCATCAGTGCTTGGGTCTGAGCAAAAAAATTGGACATCAATTTATCATGATGATCGTTTCCTGAGTGTAAAGGTTTGGCAAATCCAATAAAATCTGCTGGGATCATTTTGGTGCCTTGATGCATCAATTGAAAAAAAGCGTGCTGTGCGTTGGTTCCAGAAGCTCCCCATATAATATTTCCAGTTTGATAAAAAATAGTATCCCCATTTCGATCGGTTCCTTTGCCGTTACTCTCCATAATGGCCTGTTGCAAATAGGCCGGAAGACTTTTTAAATACTGTGAATAAGGAATGATGGCTTCGGTTTCTACCCCCCAAAAATTATTGTACCAAACAGTAATTAGTGATAGAAGAACAGGGATATTCTCTTTGAAATCTGTGTGCTGAAAATGTTCGTCCATTTTCCCCGCCCCAAGTAGTAAATCGTCAAAATGTTTGGGTCCAACCGCCAAGCAAATCGATATTCCAACCGGACTCCAAAGAGAGAATCGCCCTCCTACCCAATCATATAAGGGGAAGATGTTGTCCTCAGGAATACCAAACTCTGTTGCCTTTTTTGAGTTTGTTGAAACGGCGACAAAATGATTGCCAATTCCAGATTCTGGCGCATTTTTCAAAAACCATTTTCGTAATGTATTGGCATTACTCAGGGTTTCTTGGGTGGTAAAGCTTTTGGAAACAATTACAAACAGAGTCGTCTCGGAATCAACTGTTTTGATGACTTCCTCCACATGATCTCCCTCCACATTGGAAATAAAGGTTATCTCTAAGTGATTTTTGTAATACTCCAACGCTTCGGTTACCATAACAGGCCCCAAATCGGACCCTCCAATCCCAATGTTGACGATTTGCCTGATGCTTTTTCCACTATGACCTTTCCAACTGCCAGAAATAACACGATCAGCAAAATCATGCATTTTATTTTTGAGCTTTTCAATTTTTGGGCCTATGTCTTCTTCGTCAACTAAAAAAGGTTGTTTGTTTTGTTTTCTTAAAGCGGTATGTAACACCGCTCGATTTTCAGTTTCATTGATTTTAGCACCACCAAAGTAAGCTGAGATGGCTTGTTTAAGTCCGGCTTCCTCAGCCATTAACACCAGTAGATCCAATGTTTCCTCGTCCAAAAGATTTTTTGAGTAATCGACGTAAAAACTCTCCCATTGCTGGGAAAATTTTTCAGTACGTTTAGCATCTTCAGAAAAGTAGTCGACGATTTTTTTTTGCGCTAAAGCTTCAAACTTTTTTTCTAAAAGAGTCCAGGATTTGAGGGATAAAGGGCTGTGTTTATTTAAGGTCACTTTTTGTGAGGGCTAATGCAGAATTAATGTATGTTGACGCAGGTGAAGAGGGAATACAGTCCAACTGTGTTTTAATATCGTCAATGGAATTGAAGTAAGCAATTTTGAGTTGGTTCGAAATCGGTTTAGCCTCCGGGAGTTTTTGCCGAAAGGGATCTACTTGCCTGCCATTCTTCCAAAACCTGTAACATACATGTGGCCCAGAGGTGTAGCCTGTCATTCCTACCCAGCCGATAACTTGTCCTTGGGTTACGAATTCGCCGTGTTTTACTTTTCGGAGTTTCATATGAAGGTATTGGGTGCTGTAGGTGTTGTTGTGTTTGATGGTCACATAGTTGCCATTACCTTTTGTGTAGGAGGATTTTATCACCACCCCATTAGACGTTGCCAATATGGGGGTTCCTACACTGGCCGCAAAATCGGTTCCCCTGTGCGGTCTTATTCGGTTTCCATAATAAGCAATCCTTCTTTTTAAATTATAAGGGGATGTTACTGGGCCAAATTTTACAGGGGCCTTAAGAAATGCCCTCCTCAGATTTTTTCCTTTTTCGTCGAAATATTCCACAATACCATTGAGAGAATCGGGCAGAAATTCAAAAGCATAAAAATCCCTTCCAGCATGTTCAAAAATGGCCGCTTTTATCCGATCAATTCCAAGAGAAATTGTGTCATCAACAAGTTTTTCAGTATAAATAACTTTAAACCGATCCCCTTTTTGAAGCCGGTAAAAATCAATATTCCAAGCATATACGTCTGCTAAGTAATAGGTCAATTGGTCGTTTAACCCGCTGCTTTTCATGGTCTCATAGAGAGAGTTTTCTATGAGTCCATTCCCTTCTTTTTGAACTATTTGGATGGGTTTTGAGACTTTTTTACCATAAATACTGTCCCTTAAAAAGACAATTGAATAACTATCTAATTGTGGTTCGTATACAAAGACTTTTGGGGTTGAAATACTGTCTTTCGTATAAAAAAAGCTAAAAGATTTTCCGGCTACAAGCCGACGTACGTCCAGTTTGGCTTTAATCGCTTGAAGGATTTTATAAACCTCAGGGTAGTCAATTCCACTGTCTTCGAGTATAGAACCAAAAGTTTCTCCTCTTTTTATTTTTCTATTAACAACCCTGTACTGATCTATATCTAAACCATACTTTATATTTTTGGGTTTAACTTCAGATTTTTTCTCAGGAGAATCTTGATCCAAAGAAGGAGTTTTTGACTCACAGGAACACAGAAGTAAAATGCTCAGAAAAAAAAATAATAGTGCAAAAACTTTGTTCATGACGTATATGAAAGCATTTTGTTAATGCAAATTTCTTGCTTTGCTTGTTCAATCACAAAGCTTTTAACAAAAAGTTATACAAAGAGTAATAAACAATTGGGGCGGTTTAATCAAATTGGATTTCAAATGGCGCCTTTAAATTCTTAAACTTTTCTAGATCTACTTTGATCGAGCCAATGGCCAAGTCTGCCTTGAGCCTAATGGGGATTTTATTCCCATCGTCGGTAATCCAGAGTGTCACGCTTTCTTGGGCTTTGAATACCCGTCCTGATTGGACATAGGGGCGGAATTTCATACATCTGATTTTTCCGAATTTTGTGTCTAAATTTTCTTTACCCAAGAATTTCATTTTGAAAACATAGTTTTCATAATCAAAAAACATATTGATGCTAAATGATTCGTCTTGCTTAAGCTTTTTTTCTGGATAAAAAGCCCTCAGATAGTAGAAAGCTGATAGAAGATCTTGGGCGTTATCAGCAATTTCAAAACTACCTTTTTTGTTGTTTTCTAAATTGGATACATGTGCTAAATTCTGATCGTGATCAAAATTTATTTCAAGATTTTTGGTGTAACCCCCTTCGTTAATATCACGAATAAACCAATAGGGGACTACCTTTATTTCGTCAAAGTAAGTGTCGTAATAGTCCTCAACTTTGAAAAACCACCGGGCCAATCCAGTAGTGGTTCCATAACCTTTGGCGTGCAATACGGGAATACAATTTAAGGTATCTTGACTGAGTTCCAAAGTGGCATAACTCGCATTGAAAAATCCGTAGTGGATTCTAAATTCAAACCATTCTCCCGCCTTAAATGGGAGTTGTTGATCAAGCGAGGCATGGGATACATCAGACTGAGAAAAGCCAAAGACACCGATGGCTATCCACAATAATACCCAAATTTTATTTTTTTGTATTGACATCACTTTGCAAAATTAAATAATTGTTTGGATCACTCTTTTTTTTGGGGTTAAGAAAAAAATGAATTTACAACTGCTGTAACTTTTGATAAATTTTAACACCCTTTGTTTTTCCTAATAATTCAATGATTTGAGGTTTTGGAGCTGCTTTGATTCGTTTTAAAGATTTAAATTCTTTGATTAAGAGTTCTTTTGTTTTTGGACCAATTCCCTCTACCTGATCCAAGGGTGACGACAAGGCGTTTTTACTTCGAATTTTTCGATGTAGAGAAAGCCCAAAACGGTGCGCCTCATTTCTCAATTGTTGGATTATCTTAAGGGTCTCAGATTTTTTATCAAGGTACAGGGGGATACCGTCCCCGGGATAATATATTTCCTCTAATCTTTTTGCAATTCCAATAATGGAGATTGACCCCCTCAAACCTAAACGGTCAAGGCTTTTAACAGCTGAGGAAAGCTGTCCTTTTCCACCGTCTATGACGATGAGTTGCGGTAGCGATTGTCCTTCGTCCAACAGGCGTTTGTAACGGCGATGAACAACCTCTTCCATGGAGGCAAAATCATCGGGACCCTCCACCGTTTTGATTTTAAAATGACGGTAGTCCTTTTTATAAGGCTTACCATTTCTATATACTACACATGCGGCAGTGGGATTAGTACCCTGAATGTTAGAATTATCAAAACAATCAATGTGGACTGGTTCATGAGGAAGCCTTAAGTCGGTTTTCATTTGATTCATCAAACGCTTTACATGCCGCTCAGGGTCAACAATCTTCATTTGCTTAAACCGCTCCAAACGAAAAAATTTAGCATTTCTTTGAGATAAATCAACCAGTTTCTTTTTATCACCCAATTTGGGGACCACGACTTTGATGTTTGATCCTAAGTCAATCTTGAAAGGGAGGTAGATCTCCTTTGATTGGGCGTTAAATCGCTGCCGGAAGACGACGATGGCCAATGCCAACATTTGCGCATCGGTTTCCTCCAATTTTTTCTTAATTTCCACGGTATGCGACCGAATTATAGAACCAAAAGCAACCTGAAAAAAATTAACGTAACCATAGCTTTCATCCGAAATGATTGAAAAAACCTCCACATTACTGATTTTTGTATTTACCACTGTAGATTTGGCCTGGTAATTTTCCAAAGACTCCAATTTTTCCTTAACCTCTTGGGCCCTTTCAAATTCCATCTGTTGGGAAAATTCTTCCATTTGGTTTTTAAACTGATTTAAAGACCTTCGAAAATTGCCTTTTACAAGCTCCTTTATAGCAGCAATATTTTGGTTGTATTCTTCCTCAGTTACTTTGCCCTCACAAGGGGCCAAACAATTTCCAATATGGAACTCTAAACAAACCTTGTAAGATTTTTTTTGAATTTTTTCTTCAGAGAGATCGTAATTACAAGTTCGAATAGGATAAAGGCCTCGAATGAGCTCTAAAAGGGTATAAACTGTTTTGACATTTGGGTAGGGTCCAAAGTAGTCAGACCCATCTCGAATCACTTTTCGGGTACTGAATACACGGGGAAAAGGCTCTTTCTTGACGCAAATCCACGGATAAGTTTTATCGTCTTTTAAGAGGATATTATATCGGGGGCGGTATTTTTTAATAAGATTATTTTCCAACAGCAGGGCATCGACCTCAGTAGGCACCACAATGTGTTCCATACGATGGATTTTCTTGACCAGAATTCTTGTCTTGGCATTGTCGTGAACTTTGTTAAAATAGGAGCTTACCCGCCGTTTTAAGTTTTTGGCTTTTCCTACATAGATAACGAGATCATTTTTATCATAATACTGATACACCCCAGGGTCAGAAGGCAATGTTTTGAGTTGGATTGTAATGGGTGCCGGTTCCATAAGGCGAAGTTACACTTTTCTTTAGGCATAATAAAAAGTCCCCAAATACTATAATATCATTAATTTTAAATATAAAACAGATCTATTTGAACACCAAATTATCTTTAAGAGCTGACTTTAAGAAGCGTAGGAATGCACTCGATGAATCTCAAATTTCAGATTTTAGTATCGAAATTTGCAATCGATGTCTCTCACTAGATATCTGGGACCATTCTATTTATCACCTTTTTTTGAGTTCAGAAAAAAATAAAGAAGTGGACACCACTTACCTGCTTTCCGTAATTCAAGGAAAGGATAAAGAAGCAGTCATTCCAAAAGTCGTTTCAGAGGAAACTTTAGCACATTTTTTATTGACCGATCAAACCCCCCTTAAAGTAAACCGATGGGGCATTCCCGAACCTGTTTCAGGGATCACAGTCGCCCCTCAGCTAATAGAAGTTGTTTTTGTTCCTTTATTGGCATTGGACAGAAGAGGCCACCGAGTGGGCTTCGGTAAAGGCTTCTACGACCGTTTTTTAGCGCAATGCTCGGCTCAAGTAATTAAGATAGGGTTGTCTTTTTTTGAACCTATTTCTGAAATTAAAGATACGGGCAAATTTGATATCCCCTTGGATTACGCCGTCACACCTTCGGCAGTATTTAAATTTTCTTAATAAATTGAATCTGTTATTTTACAAATAAAAGTGTAAAAGCTTGGTCGAGCTTACTTTTTTGAAGTAGTATTTCCAAAAATTTTCTTATTAAAAACAATCAATATTCCTACCCCAGTGCTAATGGCCGTATCTGCTATATTAAATACGTATTGGAAAAAGGTATATTGCTGTCCCCCTATCCAAGGCATCCAACCTGGCCAATTCCAACTCACCAGTGGAAATTGTAGCATGTCGACCACATGACCTTGAAAGATGGGAGCATAACCACCATTTTCAGGAAATAGTGTAGCCACTTGACCGTAGCTGTGGGAAAAAATCATACCGTAAAAAACAGAGTCAATTATATTGCCCAATGCTCCAGCAAAAATCAAACAAAACGCCCAACGGAAAAAGTTTGAACTTTCTTTGCGAATATTGTCCAACAGCCAATATCCAATCCCAAGAATTGCAACCAAACGAAATATTGTTAAGAATAATTTAGCTGTTTTATCGGAGAAAAAAGGGAAAAAATCATTAAGCTTTGTGCCCATCGCCATCCCTTTGTTTTCAACAAAAAGTAATTTGAAAAATCCCCAATCTACAATTGCATTGCTGCCATAGAGCGAGAGCGGGTAATTGAGTTTAATAAAAATTTTAGACCCCTGATCTAACACCAGCAGTGAAAAAATAATTACAATTGCTGTGAAGAGGTTGATATTGGAGACCCTAAAATTCAAAGGTTATTTTTGAATATTTTTGGCTTCGATACTCAAGGTAGCATGGGGCACGAGTAACAATCTTTTCTTGTTAATCAGTTTTCCTGTAACCCGGCAAACACCGTAGGTTTTGTTTTCAATACGAATCATGGCATTCTTGAGGTCGCGAATGAATTTTTCCTGACGGATGGCCAATTGCGTATTGGCTTCTTTGGACATGGTTTCTGAACCTTCCTCAAAAGCCTTAAAAGTTGGTGAGGTGTCTTCTGTGCCGTTATTTCCATCATTCATATAGGCACTTCTCAACAACTCCAAATCAGCCTGAGCTTTTGTAATCTTATCTTCAATTAGGATTTTGAACTTGTCTAAGTCCTTATCGGAATATCGTGCTTTTATCTCTTTAGCCATTTTATATTTTTTTAATGGTTATTTGTGCTTTTACAAGGTCAAATACTACTTCGTTTCCACCTTCTAAATCATCATTGAATTCAATATTTTCAGCGAGGGTTTCAGAGCGAATATATACGTTGTTTTTATTTATTTTTTCTTTTAAAGATGGGTCCGCCAAAAAGGTGATAATAATCCTATCCGTTACCGCTAAACCACCTTCTTTTCTTATGTTTTGAATGCGGTTGACCAACTCTCTAGCAATGCCTTCATCGATCAAATCTTCAGTTAGAGAGACGTCCAAAGCAACCGTTATGCCATTCCCGTGAGCAACCCCCCAGCCTTCAATATCTTTTGACGATATTTCTACCTCGCCCAGCTCTAAATTAATGTTTTTTTCATTAAAACTAATATTAATTTTTCCTGTTTCCTCCAAGGTCTTGATCTCCTTTTCTCCAAAAGAATTGATAATGCTTACAACCCTTCCCGTCTCTTTTCCAAACCTAGGCCCTAATAGCTTAAAGTTGGGTTTTATTTCTTTGATCAAAATATTACTGTCGTCGTCGATAAGCTCTATAGATTTGACATTAATTTCTGAGCGAACTTGGGGTATTATTTTTTCTATTTGTTCTTTCTCTTTCTTTCCGCTCACAGCAATCATGAGTGATTGAAGCGGTTGACGCACCTTTATCTGTTCTTTTTTACGAAGTGATAACGCCAGAGAAGTAATGTTTCTCGCAGTGTTGATTTGGTTTTCTAATACGCTATCTATTGCCTTTTTGTCGACTTCTGGAAAAAGAGATAAATGGACAGAAAGGTGCTTCGCTGTCAACGTATTTTCAGTCAGGTTTTGGTAGAGCTGGTCGGAATAAAAAGGTGCCACTGGAGCTGCCAACTGGCTAACTTTTATCAAGCATTCCAATAGGGTTTGGTAGGCCGCAATTTTGTCTTTTTGATATTCCCCTTTCCAAAATCTTCTACGGGATAATCTCACGTACCAATTACTCAATTTTTCCTGAACAAAATCGGAAATGGCTCGGGTGGCTTTCGTGGGTTCATAATCTTCATAGTAGGCGTCAACATTACCGATCAAACTATTCAATTCAGACAAAATCCAACGGTCCAATTCAAAGCGTTCCTCCAAAGGTATAGCAGATTCTTCATTTTTAAAACCGTCGATGTTGGCATACAGACTAAAGAATGAGTAGGTATTGTGTAGGGTGCCAAAAAATTTGCGCTGAACCTCTCCAATTCCTTCTGTATCAAATTTTAGATTATCCCAAGGATTGGCATTAGAGATCATGTACCATCGGGTTGCATCTGCACCATAACGTTCAATCGTTTCAAAAGGGTCAACTGCATTTCCCAGTCGCTTAGACATTTTTTGTCCATTTTTGTCTAAAACGAGTCCATTAGAGATTACATTTTTATAGGATAAGTCATTAAAAATCAAGGTGCTGATCGCATGTAAAGTGTAAAACCACCCTCTAGTCTGATCTACTCCTTCTGCAATATAGTCAGCAGGAAAATGGGAGCCGCCCTCCACCTTTTCCTTATTTTCAAAGGGATAGTGCCATTGGGCATAGGGCATTGCACCAGAGTCAAACCATACATCGATCAGGTCGTTTTCACGATACATAGGTTGCCCTAATTCATCCGCCAATACTATATCATCAACAATGTGTTTGTGAAGGTCTATCTTGTTATAATTTTCACTACTCATTTCCCCAGGCACAAAATCTGCAAATGGATTTTCGCTCATTAGCCCTCTTTCTATAGACTTTTCTATTGCTTGGTACAATTCTGCCACAGATCCAACGACTTTGGTTGAAAGGCCGTCCTCAGTTCTCCATACAGGAAGGGGAATTCCCCAGAATCGCGACCTCGAAAGGTTCCAATCATTCGCATTGGCTAGCCAATTTCCAAAACGTCCCGTTCCCGTAGATTTTGGCTTCCAATTTATCGCTTCATTCAAGGCCGTCAATCGTTCTTTTACATCGGTTACTTTGATAAACCAGGAGTCCATAGGATAATACAAAATAGGCTTATCGGTCCTCCAACAATTGGGATAGGTGTGGACGTATTTTTCTACTTTAAACGCTTTGTTCTCTTCCTTAAGCCGAATAGCAATCTGAACATCTACTGATTTTTCAGGTGCCTTACCTTCATCATAGTATTCGTTTTTTACATACTGACCTGCTAAAGCACCCATAGCAGGGATGAACTTGCCTTGCAAATCAACCAGTGGTACTTTGTTTTTGTTTTCATCTAGGATTAACATAGGGGGTACCTCTGGAGTCGCATCTTTGGCAACCTTGGCATCGTCAGCTCCAAAAGTGGGCGCCGTATGAACAATTCCGGTTCCATCTTCCGTTGTTACGAAATCTCCTAAAATAACCCGATATGCATTTTCTGGATGGTCAACAGGCAGGGGTGCATCATGCCATAATTTTTCGTAACGAATGTTGAGCAGATCTTTTCCCAACAGCGTTTTCTCTATGAAATAAGGAATTTTATCATTGGTATTTGCAGTCCGCTCAATTTCGGACAAACTGCCTACAGCTGTGTATTTTCCAGAAAATTGTTTTTCGACCAAGACCTTAGCCATAACAACCCTTACCGGTTCAAATGTGTATTGATTGAAGGTGTGAATGACCACATATTCAATTTTGGGCCCAACTGTCAATGCCGTATTAGAGGGCAAGGTCCATGGCGTGGTCGTCCAAGCCAAAAAATAGAGCGGCACGTCCTCTTGAAGTGCTTTCGGTAGGGAAACTTTTATAGTTTTGAATTGTGCAGTGACTGTGGTATCGCTAACCTCTTGGTAGGTTCCAGGTTGATTTAACTCGTGCGAACTAAGTCCTGTTCCAGCCTTGGGAGAATAGGGCTGAATCGTGTATCCTTTGTATAATAGATTCTTTTCATAGATCTGTTTGAGCAGCCACCATACCGACTCCATGTATTTGGGGGTATAGGTGACATAGGGATCGTCCATGTCAACCCAATATCCCATCACCTGCGTCAATTTATTCCAAACATGGGTGTATTTCATAACCGCTTTTTTGCAAACGCTATTGTACTCCGCCACCGAAATCGTTTTGCCAATATCTTCTTTAGTAATGCCAAGTGCTTTTTCAACCCCGATCTCTACAGGCAATCCGTGGGTGTCCCAACCGGCTTTTCGCTTAACTTGGAAACCTTTTTGAGTTTTGTAACGGCAAAATATGTCTTTGATCGTTCTGGCCATAACGTGATGAATGCCAGGCATTCCGTTAGCAGATGGAGGACCTTCGTAAAAAATAAAAGAGGGATGGTTTTCTCGCTCAGATATACTCTTATCAAAAATCTGCTGCCTTTCCCAGAAATTCATAATTTCTTTAGAAATTTTAGGCAGATCCAGACTTTTGTACTCCTTGAAAACCATTTTGGATTGGGTTATTAAAGATGCGAAATTAAGGATTTTAGGTAAAAAAAAAGGATTTTAAAACTTTACCTTGATTCCAAACTGTAAACTCCTTCCTTCACTGGAGATACCAGAGGCAAACGTTCTGTAGTGCAGGTCAAAAATATTCTTGAGTCCTAAATTAAAAAATATGTCTTTTTTAAACTCATACTGTGACAAGAGTGACCATGTGCTCCAGGAGGGGATGCCAAAAAAACGATCCGCATCATTTAAGGCTTGTGGATTTATAAGTGGCGTTTCAATGAGCCCATCTTCTCCCCCCCAACTGTATTGATTGGGAGACTTGGCTTCACTAAATCTCCATGTAAGAAGGGATCTGAGCTTTTTTCTTTTGTGCTTAAGGGTGAAGGTCCCAAACAATGGAGCAATTGAGGGCATGGGACCATAATCTGAGTTTTTATTAGCGGTGGTATAAGTTATTCCACCACTCAGATCAATTGGATTGCTGATCACCCACCGGCCTTCCAGTGTTCCACCATAGATGAATCGATTGCCTAAATTTTTATTGGCTTGCGTGAATACTTCCTCACCATTGTACAAAATGGTATTTTCACTTAGCGTGCTTTGATCCGAGAAAACAATAAAGTCCGATCGTACTATATGGCGAGAAACCAAAGTGGTAAAACTTCTCAACTCAATGAAGTTTTGATGGTCGGTGGAATTATATTTTAAGCCCACTTCAAAGCTGTATGCATATTCAGGTTTTAAAAATGAATTGGGGACCAATAATACGCCATTGCTCTCCCGTATCTTTCCAATATCATCTATATTGGGGTTTCTAAACCCACTGGAAAACAAACTATTGAATTGCCAGTTTTCATTGGGACGATAGGTCATGGCCAAGGTATAGGTCAAAGCCCTTGAATCCAATTCAAGCTCAGTCAGTATTTTATCTACCAATGCCGTTTCATTCCAACGGGCAATTATTTTTGAACGTGTCAGCCGTAATCCACCATTGAGTGTTAGGCGCTTATTGGCTTTGAAAATCCAATTCAAATAACCCGCAAAGCTCACAGCGCTACTCCCGTGACTTGGGTATCGGGAGGGAATAAGCACTCGGTTATTAAAACCGATGATCTCACCAGCATTAACAACTAAATCTTGAGAAAAACCATTGGAGTCGATTTGGTTAAGTGTCCATTCTAAACCGTAGGAAAAGGAATGCAACTCTGCCAGATTTCCATAAAAATCTGCGTTTACGCTAAATACATCCACCTTTTCAATCTGATGTGAACGGGTCAAACTTCCAAACTTTCGGTTGACTCTCGACTCCTCTAAATTTTGGTATGCACCAGTGAGGGTTCCTTTTTTAAGCCAGTTTTTTCCCGAGAAAAATTTCAATTGCGGCGAAAAGAAAAACCTTTTTTGAGGGCCATAATACCATTCGCTAAAACGAAGTAAGTCACTGCGCTCCTCCACCAGTTTATCATATCGATCAATATCTGACGACTCCGAATACTGAAGATTTACATTGAAAACCATATCTCGTGGAAGACGAAATAGAAACTTTTGAAAAACATCAATCTGATCGTATGCGGTGTTTTTTTGGATATTTGGATCTGAATTTGGAGTGGGCGTCTCAGCATATTTATCCCTGCTGTTAAGGGAATAAGTTGGGGTTAATCCCCAGTCTGGAAACCCGTGTTTCCTGTTTTTTCCAATTCTAATATCTCCATAATTAGAATAGCTTATACTGGTCAAGCTCCCCCAATTTTTACGGCTGTAAGAAGTGCTCACATTGTTTACAAGAGCGCTGTTTGCATGGTTAAAGGTGGAGGAAAATTCTGATTGAACTGTTTTTTTTCTGCTTAGCTGTGGGGACTTTGTATAATAATGAATTATTCCACCCAATGCATCTGAGCCATACCCAACAGAGGAGGAACCAAAAGTGACTTCCACCCTTTCAATATTGTGAGGGTCAATGGTAATAGCATTTTGAAGGTGTCCCGAACGGTAGATCGCATTGTTCATTCTTACGCCATCAACAACAATTAACACGCGATTGGCCTCAAAACCTCTTAAATTTGGGCTTCCCCCACCGCCTTGAGATTTCTGAATCCTGATGTTGGGATTGATTTCTAAAATATCTGCCCCCGTAGTCATAGTGCCCACCTCAATTTGTTTTTCGGATATTACCCCAACTTGCTCTGCAATTTTATCACGGGTAGACTGGGATCTCGCTACCGAAAGAATCACTTCTTCTAATGCTTCCTCTTCCGAGGTCATTTTGATTATATTTTTTCCTTGAAGAATTTCAAGGGTAGAAATTTCTTGGGGCTGGAAACCCAACAGATAAAAATTGATCTTTTCGTCTTTTGGAAAATTAGATAGGGAGGCCCTCCCCAAACTATCAGTCAGGATGTAATTCCTTCTGTTTTCTGAAAACACTGCAACGTTTTCGAGAGGATCGCCATTGCTCCCATCTTCCACAAATACTTCTTGACCCAGTAGATTACCCATCGTCAAAAGGAGAAATAATAATACAATAAAAGGGGGCTTATCGAAAAATTTCATGAAGTATATCGATCGATTTTATTTTACCAAAATTTTCGAGATGTAAATTATAATAATCTAGCAAAACAACTAATAATTTTGTCCTAATTGTGTTCGGTACGTTGATTTGATTCAATTGGTCAAACTTTATGCCAAGTAACTCTTTAAAAGCAACTACGGCTGGACCGCTGACCAGGAACTTCGAAGGAGTATTGCTGCAAAAGCACCCAGTTTCCATATCGAAATAGTCCTCATTAATTGATGATTTATTGGGGTAAAACCCCAAATGATTACTGAGTTCAGTCATGAATTTTAAGTGAAAAATCGGAGAAAAAGATTGGGTTTCCAAATAGATGATTTTCTCTTCAATAAATTGGTAGAGTTGAGGGTTGGGGGCTCCTTCCTCAGAGATCACACGCGATAAAACCTCCCCTAAGAATTGTCCTACAGTATTTTTTTTTATGTCCGTTGGAATCTCATTTAAAGAATAATGTAAATGAGCTTCCCGGATAAAGAGAAGTCCTTCGCTGTTCTCGTTTTTCATAAGAGTAATCAAGCGGATGAGGCTCAAGGGTTGAAACAGTGACTTACTTAACCTCCCTTTTTTTGAATTCAGAATCCCCTTTAGCAAAAAAGATTTTAACCCAATTTCTTTGCAATAACACCGAGCGATGAGATCCGCATCTCCGAATTTGAGTGTATTGAGAACAATAGCTTGAGTTTCAATTATCATGATCAAGTAGCACTTAAACGACCCCTTGTGCAAGCATGGCATCGGCAACCTTTACAAAGCCAGCTATATTTGCTCCTTTTACATAATTCACATATTGTTTTTCTTCACCAAAATCCAAACAAGATTGGTGGATATCCGTCATAATGGTTTTTAACTTGGCGTCTACTTCTTCACGGGTCCAATTATACCGCAACGAGTTTTGAGCCATCTCCAAGCCAGAAACGGCAACACCGCCCGCGTTAGAGGCTTTTCCTGGAGCAAATAAAATTTTATGTTCAGAGAAAAGATGAATGGCCTCTGGTGTCGAAGGCATATTGGCTCCTTCCCCAACGCATATACAGCCATTTTTAATCAATAAATCTGCATCTTTCTTGTTCAATTCATTTTGGGTTGCACATGGTAAAGCTACGTCGCAAGAAATTCCCCAAGGGGTTTTGTTCGCAATGAATTCGGCTTTGGGATATTTGTCGAGATATGCACTGATACGTGACCGTTTGATATTTTTTAATTCCATTACATGGGCTAATTTTTCTTCATTAATTCCCTCAGCATCATAAACATATCCAGAAGAATCAGACAATGTCAATACCTTAGCCCTTAATTGAATAGCTTTTTCAGCAGCATATTGCGCCACATTTCCACTGCCAGAAATCACAACCTTTTTTCCTTTTAAGCCCGCTCCGTGATGTTCTAACATTCTGTCGACAAAATAAACGACACCATATCCTGTTGCTTCCGGGCGGATGAGTGACCCTCCCCAGGATATCCCCTTCCCTGTGAGCACCCCAGTGAACTCATTTTTTAAGCGTTTGTACTGCCCAAAGAGGTATCCTATTTCTCTACTACCGACTCCAATGTCTCCTGCGGGGATGTCCCTATTGGGACCAATATGGCGAAAAAGCTCGGTCATAAAACTTTGGCAAAAACGCATTACTTCTGTATCTGATCTCCCTTTGGGGTTAAAATCCGACCCTCCTTTTCCCCCACCCATAGGAAGTGTAGTTAAGCTATTTTTAAAGATCTGCTCAAAAGCCAAAAACTTTAACACACTGAGATTTACACTAGGGTGAAAACGTAATCCCCCTTTATAAGGTCCGATGGCGGAATTCATTTCAATTCTGTAACCACGATTTACCTGAATTTCTTCCTTGTCATCAATCCAGGCAACCCTAAAAGAAACAACACGTTCTGGTTCAACCATACGGAGCAGAATATTTTGGCCATAGTACACATCATTTTTTACAATGTATGGAAT
>MDTG01162196.1_pt1 | contig 21413 bp, 22 predicted proteins | sample 811421 | NCBI WGS metagenome assembly MDTG01 (sample SAMN05326645, study PRJNA326480) | marine metagenome | isolation source: seawater | place: Pacific Ocean: South East | collected 2011 | reverse complement strand
CCATATACAATATGTTACAAATTTAGGCTGGATGGCAGAGTGGTTATGCAGCGGCCTGCAAAGCCGTTTACGCCGGTTCGATTCCGGCTTCAGCCTCCAAATGTTATAAAAGTTGTATAATTGTAATATGCTTGAAAGATTTAAAAAATTAGAAAAACCAAGACTTTACACTCATGGCTTCTCTCAGTCTGTTTGGCGAATTTTTGGTTATATTGGTAATGCCTTCTTCAAATCTTATCCTCCTGCCAAAAATACAGATAAAAATCTTTTAAACCTAGGTTCAGGTAGTATCAATCTTGATCAATTTGTTAATGCTGATTTTTTTAGATTACACAAGTTATTCTCTAAGGATAAAGCTGATTGGATGTTAGATATTACAAAACCATTAAAATGTAAGGATAATTTCTGGGATGGTGTTTTAATGGAGCATACCAACGAGCATATTCTTTATTCAGATAATTATAATTTACTTAAAGAATTATATAGAACCATGAAACCTGGAGGTGTAATTAGAATCGTAGTGCCTGATTTAGATAAGTATTTAGAATGGGACAATTTGAGAAAAACTGTAAAAAAAATGGATAGGTACAAATCTCTGCCAGAAGCAATTTGTAATCTTACTCAAAATCATCTTCATATGTCTGTATGGAATTATGATTTAATGAAAGAAGTATTATCAAGTGTTGGCTTTAAAGACATACAAAAAACCTCCTTTAAAGAGGGAATGATGAAAGAGCTTTTGGTTGACTGTGAAAATCATGAGTGGCAAAGCCTTTATATAGAAGGTAAAAAGCAAAATTAATTGCTTCAAAGATATAAATTAACAGATTCATAAATTATAATAACGATGATTTACTGAGCCCGGGTGGTGGAATTGGTAGACACAAGGGACTTAAAATCCCTCGCCAGCAATGGCGTGCCGGTTCAAGTCCGGCTCCGGGTACCATAACAAACATCACACATTTTAAATATGCACGCGCCAAGTATTTAATATAAAATGTATTGATGGAAAGACAGCAAGATAATCCCCTCGAAGAAATTAATATCAGTGAGGTCATAGCATATTTATGGGCATCTAAGGGCCTTATAATTTTTATAACAATGTTATTTGCTTTAGGATCAGTAACATATGCTATAAAAACACCAGATAAATTTACTTCTACTGCTTTATTGCAGGTCCAATCAGGTACCAAGTCCACAAATAGTAGTCTTTCTCAATTGGGTGGATTGAGTGGTATTGCATCTTTAGCTGGAATATCAATACCATCAGGCAACTCAGATAAATCTTATTATGCTATTGAAACTCTAAAATCAAGAGATTTTTTGAAACACATCAATTCTTTCAAAGAAGTTGCGCCAAATTTAATAGCTGCTGAAGGGTACGATTTTTCTAAAAAACAAATAGTTTTCGATGACACTCAATATGATGCAAAAATGCAAAAATGGATAAGACCTGAAACTAAAGAACGAAAAACTGTTCCATCATATTTAGAGGTTCATGAGAATTATATGAAGCTTATAGATATAACAATTGATAAAAAGTCTGGCTATATAAAAATAAGATTTGAACATTATTCGCCTGAGTTTTCATTTACCTTCCTTAACATGTTGATTGATGAATTAAATCTTGTTGCAAGACAAAAAGATATTTCTGAATCAGAAATGGCGCTTGAATACCTTTTAAATCAAAATACAACTGTTGAATCAACAAATGTTAAAAACTCAATTGGTCAATTAATTGATTCGCAATTAGAAAGATTAATGCTTGCAAATGTTAGAGAAAATTATTTAGTGTCTGCGATAGATGCTCCTTTTATTCCAGAAGAAAATTCTTATCCTAGCAGGCCATTGATTGCTATATTAGGAACCTTAATAGGTGGAATTCTTGTATTATTTTACGTTTTGACAAGATATTATTTAGATAAAAGAAGAAGGTGATCCTACATTTTTAATTTCTCATGAAGAAAGCATTTATTACAGGAATATCAGGACAGGATGGATCATATCTGAGTGAAATACTTCTAGAAAAAGGTTATGAAGTTCATGGAATAATAAGAAGGTCATCTGTATTTACCAGTGATAGAATTGATCACCTCTTTGATAATAAGGATTTCTATACTTATCATGGAGACTTATCTGACTCTAGTAATTTGCATAGGCTAATTAATCAAATTGGTCCTGATGAGATATATAACTTAGGTGCACAATCTCATGTTGCAGTTTCATTTGAAGTCCCAGAATATACTGCTGATGTGGATGCAATAGGAACAATAAGAATTCTAGATGCTATAAGAGATCTAAATAAAAAATGTAAATATTACCAAGCTTCAACATCTGAATTATTCGGAGGTATTCCTGGTACTGAACCTCAAAACGAATCAACACCATTTTATCCAAAGTCTCCATACGGAGTTGCAAAACTTTATGCATATTGGATGTGTGTTAATTACAGGGAGGCATATGATATTTTTGCAAGTAACGGCATTTTATTTAATCATGAGTCACCAAGACGAGGAGAAACGTTTGTTACAAAAAAGATTACAAAAGCAGTCTCAAATATAGTGAAAAATAAACAAGATAATTTAGTACTGGGTAATCTAGATGCAAAAAGAGACTGGGGACATGCTAAAGATTATGCTTATGCTCAATGGTTAATATTGCAACATGATCGACCAGAGGATTATGTAATTGCATCTGGTGAAACACATACGATTAGAGAATTTGTTGAGTTAGCTTTTCAAGAGGTTGATATACAAATCATATGGGATGGTGAAGGAATAAATGAAAAAGGGTTAGATTCAAAAACAAAGAAAGTTTTAGTCGAAGTCTCTGAGGATTATTTAAGGCCTGCAGAAGTTGAGATCCTCCATGGAGATCCATCAAAAGCTGAAAAAGATCTAGGATGGAAAAGAAGAATTACATTTAAAGAATTAGTTTCTCTAATGGTCAAATATGATTTAGAAAATGATGGTTACGGTGGTCAGGAATGACAATTAATTTTAAGACAGTTGAATCAGAAGAAATTCAGGGAGTTAAAATAATTTCTCCATCAGTATCAAAAGATCACAGAGGAAATATTTGGACATCTTATCTCAAAGATAGTATTGAGATTCATTTGCCTAATGATCAAAGATTTATTCATGATAAGTTCTCCAAATCGAAGAAAAATGTGTTGAGAGGTATTCATGGTGATAGTAAGTCATGGAAATTAGTTACATGTGTTTATGGTAAAATCTATCAAGTTGTTGTTGATCTCAGAGAAGAATCGCCGACTTATAGATCTTGGATATCATTTGATATATCTGATCAAAATCAAATAATGATACTTATTCCTCCTGGTTGTGGGAACGCATATTATGTAATAAGCGAATATGCTGTATATCACTATAAATTAGCATATTCTGGAAAATACATCGATTATGATGGTCAGTTTACTATTCCTTGGAATGATCCTAAACTTGACATCGAATGGCCATCAGTTGAACCAATATTATCAAGCAGAGATGCAGAGGTTATCAATGCAAAAAATTGAACATGACGGAAAGATAATTTCTATTATATATAGAGATGATGACTGGGTAGAAGGCCTTAACTTCATTACTCCAAATGAGCTGTTTGTTCAAGCAGGATCTTGGTGGTACCAAAAAGGTGAGATACTTCAAAATCATATACATACTGATTATCCAAGAGAGGGAACTAGAACTCAAGAAACTGTTTATGTAAAGAAGGGGTCTATGAGATGTCTTCTTTTTACTGAGGAAAAAGAATTTTTAGATGACTTCATTCTATATGAAGGTGACATGGCAGTATTTGCTTTTGGTGGACATGGATTCGAAATCTTGGAGGATGATACTAAAATTATTGAATCTAAAAATGGCCCTTTCACAAGCGTTGAACAAGATAAAGTTAAATTTTAATTGAGATAATATGAAATTAAATCTTGGATGTTGGCACAGATATATACCTGGTTTTATACATGTAGATATTTGTGATTTTGACCATATTGATTATAAGTCAAGTATTGATGATCTCTCAATGTTTGAAGATTCCTCAGTATCACTAATTTATTCAAGTCACTCGTTTGAATATTTTGATAGATCAGAAGCTAAAAAAGTACTTAAAGAGTGGAGAAGGGTATTAAGAAATGATGGATTATTAAGATTGGCAGTTCCTGATCTTGATAAGTTATTAGAGGTTTATAAAAAAACAGATGAAGTTGAAAATATACTTGGCCCTCTTTTTGGGAGAATGAAAATAAACACAAACGATGGTGATAAAACTCTTTATCATAAAACTGCTTATACTTTTTCAAGTTTATCAAAGCTTCTTCAAGATAATGGTTTTAAAAATGTCGTCAGATATGACTGGCAAAGCACAATTCATAAAGATTATGATGATCATTCGCAGGCTTATTTTCCTCATATGGATAAAGAAAATGGCATTTTGATAAGTTTGAACGTGGAGGCAAATAAAGATGCCTAAAGATTTTATAATGCAGATGAAACCATGGTTCGGGATTGAAGAAAAGGAAGCTATTTCATCCTACATGGATGAAGATGGTTTTATTACTGAATATAAAAAAACTGAAGTATTTGAAAATATGATTGCAGAATATACTTCTTCGAAACATTGTATCGTTGTAAATAATGGAACTATAAGTTTAACACTTGCAGCATTAGCATCTGGCGTAAAAGCTGACGACGAAGTGATTGTTCCAAACTACACAATGGTTGCAACACCTAACTCTGTAAAAATGTTTGGAGCAAATCCAATATTCGTTGATGTTGAGCCTGATACACTTTGTTTAGATATTGAAATTGTAAAGAAAGCTATTACAAATAAAACTAAAGCAATTATGCTAGTTTCATCCAATGGAAGATACCCAAATAAGAATTTAAGCGAATTTACTGATCTGTGTAACAATTCAGGTATTACTTTAATTGAAGATGCTGCTCAATCTCTTGGCTCTTTTTATCCGGATGGTCGACATATTGGAAGTGCGGGGCATATTGGGAGTTTTTCTTTTTCAATGCCAAAAATTATAACAACTGGTCAAGGCGGAGCCTTAATTACAGATGATGACGAAATTGCATATAAATTAAGACGACTTAAAGATTTTGGAAGATCTGGTGGTGGCAATGATATTCATGAAAGTATTGGTTTTAACTTTAAGTTTACTGAACTACAAGCTTGTATTGGTATTGAGCAAATGAAAAAATTAAAACATAGAGTTGATATAAAAAAAGCTCTTTACAAAAAATATCAAGATAGATTAAGCAATTTGAGTCAACTTAAATTATTTGATCATAATCTCACTTATACAGCACCATGGTTCATAGACTGTATAGCAGAGTCAAGAAATCAATTAATGCAATATTTAAAAGAAAAAAATATTGGAACTAGAATCATGTACCCACCACTAAATAAACAAAAAGCATACTCAGTTCCAGGTGAACATCCAGTATCAAATGAAATTGGAGAAAAAGGTCTATGGCTGCCTTCATATGCTCAATTAACTACAGAAGAGATTAATTATATAACCTCATCAATAAAAAGCTTTTATGAGTAGCAAAAGGTTAGCCTTTATATCAAATTTTTTTAAAAGTGACGACTCAAAAAGAGATTCAAATGTAGCATTCCATGCTATTTTTTCGATAGTTTTAAAGTTTTTCTCTGTTGTAATTAATTTCTCTTTAGTTCCCTTAACTATTAACTTTTTTGGTGTTGAGAACTATGGATTATATACAGCCTTAATGGTAATTTCAGGATGGCTAGTATTTTTAGACATAGGTATGTCAAATAGTTTTAGAAACAAAGTTGCATTTTTCCATGCTGCAAATGATGTATCAATGACAAAGACATTTATCAGTACAACTTATGCAATTTTTGGATTAATTGGAGTAACTTTCTTTGCTTTATTTTTAATTTTATCTCCATATGTAGATTTCACAAATCTTCTTGGACAAGTACCCGAAACTGATAATTTTACACAAATTTTAATCATAATTATTTTTTTTACAGTTTTTAACTTTGCAAATAGGTTAATAACCTTAGTCTTAATGGCAACACAAAAAGCTAGCGTGCCGGTTCTGCTTTCTTTTATTACGAACTTAATTATTTTGTTTTTGTTGTATTTTTTAAATGGATTAATTAACCCGACATTATTAAATCTAATACTAATTTACTTTCTTCCAATGACGCTTGTTTGGGTGTTCACATCATTAATTTTATTTTTCAATACATTTTCAGAGATAAGACCCTCTATTAGTTATATCAAATTTAAGTATTTTGCTGACCTTATAAGGACTGGATCCCAGTTTTTTATTATACAAGTTGAAGGTATTGTTATCTATACATCAACATCTTTCATAATACTTAAATTATTTAGTACAACTGATGTTGCAACTTATGCTGTTGCTGTAAGATTTTTTTCAATTATTCAGCTTGTTTTTGCATTAGTTATGAATGTTTATTGGTCTGCTATTTCAGAGGCGATTGCTCAAAAAGACTTCGCTTGGGTGAAGAAAAGCATATTAAGATTAAATAAAATTTTTATAGTAATTGCACCAATCTCTTTGATAATGGCTCTTTTTTCAAATGAATTCTTCAATCTATGGCTAGGCGATACAATATCTGTGCCTCCATTACTTGCCTATTCATGTTGCATCAGTGCATTTCTTGCGACTTTCAATAGTATTTATGAGAATGCCTTAAATGGTGCAGAGAAAATTGGCATTCTTTCTGCAATTTCCTTCTTCAATCTAATTATATATTTTCCTTTGATATACTATTTTGTGTCTATTTTGGGATTTCATGTTGAAGGAGTTATATTTGCAGTGATTACGTGCCAAATCTTTACAGCAATTACTGCAACATCACGAATGATAATTTACATAAAATATCAGAAATAACATGAAACATCTAATATCTATTATTACTCCTACATTTAACTGTGAAAATCATATCTATGAGTGTTTATCTAGCGTAAGATCTCAAAATTTATCAGAAATTGTAAAACATATTGTTGTGGATGGAGAGTCAACAGATAAAACTCTTGAAATTGTTCGGGATTTTAAAGATGTTGATTTGATTTCTGAGCCTGATTTTGGTCAAAGTGATGCCTTTAATAAAGGAATAGCTTATTCAAAATCTGAATGGATATTAATTTTGGATGGAGATGATATTCTCCTTCCAGGAAGCTTGAACAGATATATCAATGCTTTAAAGAATTATAATCCAGATATTGTTTATGGCCATCAAAATTTTATTGATGAAAACTCGAAAATTATAAAAACAAACACAAGCATTATTTATAAAAAAGAATTTATACTTAATGATTTATTTATACCCCCATCATCTGGTCTATGTTTTAAAGCAAGTATCTTAAAGAATAATTTATTTGATATAGATCATCACTATAATATGGATACTGAATGGTTTCTCAGATATGAAGGTAAGTTAAAATCCAGGGTGATTCCTTATGCCACCTCTGGTTTTAGGGTATGGTCTGGTTCAAAAACATTTAGTCTTTCTAATGCATTTTCAAATAAATTAGAAAATAATCCTCAAAAAGATGAAATTACAAAAGAAAGAATTATATTATACGAAAAATTTTATGCACCATACCATGAGGCTTTATCAAAAAAGTTTAACTTTTATAAGTTTAAATTAGTGCTGATTTATCTTGATTTCATTTTAAATAAATTAAAAATGAAGTTGAGGTTTATCTTAATATCAAAATTTATAGATTAAATTAGATGGAAAAAACTAGTGCAAAACAATTATTTATACCTATTAAAGATATAATAATTTTTATATTACTTATGGAATTGGCTATCGTTCCTATCGTTCCATTTTTTTTAAAATTAATACTTATAGTTTTCTTTATTATTCTTTTATTAGTAATAAATCCTAAGATTCCAACTTCGTTTTTCAGAACTACTCGGCCCTTAATCTATATCTTAATAATATCTGTTTTGATGGGACTCCCAATTTTTTTTAGTGATACTTCTTCATTTTTAAGAGATGGTTACTATTTCTTTCAACCTATTCTTTTAATATTTTTAGGCTACATAGCACTATCCAAAGGTTTAAATTTTGTTTTCCTGATGAGGTTGATTGTTTTGAGTTCATTATTTTTGACCCTTTATTTTTATTTTGATTTTTTCTTAAGTATATTTACAGGACAGGGTGTATCTTTTGAGTCCAGATATGTCTTCGGTCTAAATAGTGATTTTGCAATAGTAGGATTATTAATATGCTATGTTTCAATACAATCTAAGTTGAGAGTATTTTCTTTACAAACGGAAGTGCTAATTACTTTTTTATTGCTGATTTTGGTTATTTTTTCTTTTTCAAGAACAAATATTCTTATTGCATTCTTAATAATGATATATCCTTATGTCTTGAAACTCATCAGTTTTAGAAAGCAAATGTTGATTGTATTCTGTGTAATAATAATTCCTATATTTTTTGGTTCATTTCTTAATATAGCCGTCCCAGAAGAAGCTGCATCAAATTTTACTTCAAAAGTTATGAACTCATATAGTGAAATAATAGTCAGAGATTACAGAGATCTTGATGCGATTGCTCCAGATGCAAATGTTATTAATTTATATTGGAGGTCTCAAGAAGCTTTTCTTGGATTGGCAAAATATCTTGAAGGCACATCTTTACAATTATTGTTAGGTCAAGGCCTTGGTTCATATGCGACAGCCGAAGGTATATTTGAGAGCAAATTTCAAGAGATACCCTTTTTCCATAACGGGTTTATAACTATAGTGCTTAAATCAGGACCATTAGGAATTTTATTATTTTTTCAGTTTTTATATATTTTTGCCAAAAGTACAACAAAGCTAAGTTCACAAGTTACAAGCTTGAATAAGTTTTTACTTATTATCTCACCTGCAATTGTTTTTGTGACTATTATTAAAACATTTTTTATAATGGGGTTTTATACTCCCGAGTCACCAGTTCTTTTATTAACTCTAATAGGCATAATTATTAAGCAATCAACAGACTCTCAAAATAATAAAAAATTGGTTAAAGTGTAACTATGAGAATTTTCCATTTTATTCTTGGCAAAGCAAATAAAGATAGACCGAATGGAGTGAATCAAGTTATAGCTGGTTTATGTAAGTATCAATCAAAAAATGGTGAAGATGTGAAGGTAATTGGATTAGCATCTAATGCCTCAAAAGAAGGTGAGATTGAGAAAAGGGATTCATTTGAGGTTTCTGTATACTCAAGGTGGAGCAATAGATTATATAAAGATTTAATCGAAGCTATTAAATGGAGTGATGTTGTTCACTTTCACGGAGTTTATAGCTTTCATAATATTCTAGTAGGGTATATTGTGAGAAAAATTAATGTTCCATATGTTGTAACCTTACATAATGGATTGTCACCAGAATTATCTGGAATAAAGAAAAAGATATTTGATTATATTTTTCAAAGAAAGTTTCTCGAATCTGCCCAAGCACTTCATGTTTTAGCTAAAGAAGAAATGACAGACATTAATAAGGTTTGCAACTCAAAGAGATTTGTTTACGCTCCTAATGGTGTAGATTTTGATGATTTCAATCAAAAAGATATGCAAATTAATATTCGATCCAACCCGTCAAAACAAATAATCATTGGTTATTTAGGCAGAATAAGTAGTGAAAAAAATCTGCTCAATCTTATCAAGGCAGTTGAATTTTTAAGAAAAGAAATGGATGTTACATTTAAGTTAGCTGGACCTGATTCGAAACACTTAAGAGATATTCTCAAAAAAAGTTCTACAAAGATTGAATGGGTGGGACCAAAGTATGGAGAGCAAAAAATTTCATTTATTAAGTCTTTAGATTTATTTGTTCATCCTTCAAAAGCTGATGTTTTTTCTATTTCTGCCATGGAAGTTTTAACTCTGGGTGTACCTTTGTTAATAACCAGATCTGCAAAGGCCTCTTATTTTTATAATAGCAATAGTTTCTTTATGTGTGAGAATTCATCTCAAGGTATATTACTAGGTCTTCAAGAGGCAATTGAAGATTCAAATGAATGGGATATGAAAGCAACCAATGGACAAAAATTAGCAAAAGATTTGTTTAATTGGGATGTTACTTCAAAAAAATTAATAACAGCCTATAACAAAATATTAGAATGAAAGATTTCCTTGTAAATTTGTTAATAACAAATCATTTCTTTGATAAACCACTAAAAGTAATTAGGGCCAAGGTCGATGAAGGTAACTTACAGGGAGATATCGATGTTATTACCCATAAAAATGATCACAAAAAAGCTTGTTTAAGCTTGTTAGAAGCTCTTCGAAAAAATAATTTTAAATTAATTTCTTACAGAGAGCTTGATTATATGTGCTCTATAATTTTGATAAATAATGTTAATTTTCCTGATGAATCTGTAAAAATTGATTTTTTTAGTGGTTTGGGTTGGTATGGAGTATCTAAAAATGATTTAGATAAAAAATTGTTTGCACTAGATGATCAAACGGCATCTGCTGTAGCAACAATTGCTCACAAATTAACTTATTCAGGCGGAATTAATCAAAAAGATAATCAACATATTGGTGACATATTCTCTGAAGGATGCAATATCTTAAATATTAACGACTTAATTAAAGACTCATATTCACGACACTACACAATTAATTTTTTTTTAAAATGGAGAATACGTTTTAGGATCTCTGGTTATAAGATGAAAGAAATTCCAAAATGGGTATTAATTATTTTCTTTAAGATTTTTAAATCAAAAATAAAACCATATAAAAGTCGAACAATGTATATAAATATTTTTCTTTCGCAAAAAGTTTATTTAAACATAAAGAATGAACTTATGAACTTATATTTAAGGTCAGGAGAAAAAAATTTACCATATCTTACGAATCTTACAAAAAATAATTTTTTCAATTTAAATGATTTAACTCTAATGTTTTCTAATTTTTTAATCATCAAATCTCATATGCTTATTCAATTTAATGAAATTAATATTTCTGATGTTACTAGAAGAGAATTTTATGAAAGTTTTAGAGTTGATGAAGAAAAAACATTTGATCAAATTCTTCAAGAAATAATTGCATATATAGATAATTTATTTTTTTCTACTATAAAAAGATCTTTGAATGACACAAAAAAAATATGAAGACAATTTTGGCATCAGCATATGACGTTAATCCTTTTAAAGGATCTGAATCGGGGACAGGGTGGAATTTTATTTTTCAAATTTCAAGGGATTTTAAGGTCATTGCAATTACTAGAGAAAATAATAGATCACACATAGAAAAATTTATACACGACAATAACATTGATGATACTAATTTGGTATTTGAATATTTTGATCTACCTTATTTTTTAAGATTTTGGAAAAGAGGCGAAAGGGGCTCCTTTTTATATTACAATCTGTGGCAATTTTTTCTTCCTTTAGCGGTTATGTCTAGGGGTCTAAAGTTTGACATTGTGCAACATATAAACTTCCACGCTGATCATGTTCCAAGCTTTTTGTGGTTATTAAATAAGCCTTTTGTTTGGGGACCTATTAATCATAACGAACCTATTGATAAAAACTTTACTATGTCCACATCTGATCTGGTCTTTGATAGATTTAAATTTTTTCTTAAATGGGTAAGATGGAACCTAGATCCTTTCTTATTATTATGTGTTGAAAAAGCTGATTTAGTAATAGGTGCGAGTAAGGCTGTTCAAGAGAGATTAAAAGTTAAAGAAAATAAATTTAAATTTTTATCAACTGTCTCTGCCAACTCATCCATAGATAAAATTGAGGGTAAAAATAATTTAGATGAGTGTTTCAATGTTCTTTCAGTTGGTCGATTTGTTTCGATCAAGTCATTTGATGTCGCGTTAAATTCATTTAATTCATTTTATTTAAATTTGGACCATAAATTGAGAAAAAATGTGAAATTTACTATTGTTGGGAAAGGACCTAAAGAAAAACAGCTCAAGAATTTAGCAAAAAAGCTTGAGTGTAATAAATCAGTAAAATTTCTTGAATGGGTGAGTCAAAAGGATTTAATGAAAATTTATAGTAACTCTTCTGTTCTTTTTGTTCCTTCCCATGAAAGTGCAGGCGCTGTAGTTGCAGAGGCCCTATCTCAATCGTTACCAGTTCTATGTTTCAATGGTTATGGCGCAGGCGAGATAGTTGATGAGACTTGTGGAAAGAAAACAAATATAAGTAGCTATGAGAAAAGTTGTAATGATTTTGCAGACCACCTAAAGAATCTTTATTTTGATAGAAATTTACAAATAAATTTGAGTAAAGGCGCAAGAGAAAAATTTATTAACGATTTAAGTTGGGATGTTAAGGGAGCTAGATTAAGAAATTTTTATAGCGAAATAATTTGATATTTTAATATGACAAAAACAAAGCTAGTTTATGTAGTCGTTCTAAATTTTAATAATTATGACGATTCAATAAAAATAATAAGAGATCTTCAAAACCAAGAGGATGTTAATTTAAAAATTTTAGTAGTTGATAATTGTTCTACTGATGATTCTTTCTTGAAACTCAAGCAAGATTTAAGTGGCTCTATGGTTTCCATAATTCAATCAGAAAAAAATGGTGGATATGCTTATGGTAATAATTTCGGACTAAAATACATTGAAAATGAAGATCCAAAATATGTTGCGATTTTGAATCCTGACATAAGGATAAATGATAAAAAACTTTTTAGAGAACTTATTAGTGAATACAATATTTTGAAAGATCCTGGTTTTATTGCGCCTGCTAGTCTAGATAACTTAGGAAAAATAAACAGCTATTGTGCTAAAAAAAATCCTTTATTTATTCATGAAATTCTTACATCTTTTATCCTTTTATCAAATTATTTAGGAAGAATTAATTCTTATAAAAATAAGATAGCTGGATCAAATTGGGAGGTTGAAATTTTATCAGGATCATTTCTTTTTACTTCATATGATTTTTTTAAAAAAATATCTTTTTTTGATGAAGGAACATTCTTATTTTGTGAGGAACGAATTATTTATGAAAAAGTAAAAAAATTTGATAAAAAGAATTATTTGATAACAAAGTTGAATATCAATCATTATGCTTCATCAACAATAGGTACTATGTATACAGGTATCGAACAAATAAAAATTTTTCACAAAAGTTTATTATATTACGTTAGTAATTATCATAACTATGGAAATATCAAAGCTATCATTCTAAGACCTTTCCTTAAGTTTAAGGAGTTTCAATTTTCTATTATCTTGTCCTTAAAAGCATTTCTGAAGCTATAAAAAATAATAAAAAGTTCGTTTGCATGATAATATACGTTTTTAAAGTGAACTAAAATGTCTCATTTTCAAAACGTAGAATTTATTAATAAAGTTATAATGAGCGTCGGGAGAAATACTAATGTTTGATAAAAAGATTATCTTCATTTCTGGGGGAACTGGTTCATGGGGTAATGAATTGGTTTCACAGCTTCTTGAAGCTTATTCACCAAAAGAAATAAGAATATATTCTAGAGGTGAGCATAAGCAAGTTGAAATGAAATCAACTTTTAAAAATGACTCTCGGCTCAAATTCATTATAGGCGATATTAGAGATAAAAATATTCTTACTCTTGCAATGAAAAACGTAGACTATGTTTTTCACCTTGCGGCTTTAAAGCATGTTCCTGTTTGCGAAGAAAATTCTTGGGAAGCTGTATTAACAAATATTTATGGAACACAAAATATTATTGAATCAGCAATTGAAAATGATGTAAAAAAAGTAATTGATATATCTACTGATAAAGCTGTTGATCCTTTCAATCACTATGGAGTCACTAAAGCCTGTTCAGAAAAAATGATCATCAACGCTTGTCATAATTACATAACAGATACTAAATTTGTGTGTATTAGGGGAGGCAATGTTTTGGGCACTAATGGAAGTGTTATACCATTATTTAAATCACAAATTATTTCTGAAAATGCCATTACGGTAACTGATCCTTCGATGACAAGATATTTAATGAGCAAAAGTGAGGCTATAAAATTGGTTTTTGAAGCGGTAAAAAGATCAATTGGTGGAGAAATTTTTGTAATGAGAATGCCAGCAACGTCTGTTGAAAATATTGCAAAATCAATGATAAGTATTTTTGGTAATTCAGAAACTAAAATAAATATTGTTGGCTCTAGACCGGGCGAAAAGCTTGATGAAGTTTTGGTTTCACGAAATGAATCACCATATACCAAGACCATTGATGATACTTATTATGTTGTACTGCCTCAAACAAAAGATAAAACTATTGAAGAAAGTTATTTTGATTTTAAACTTATAGAAACCGAAGAGTTTAATTCTAGAAATGCAATACAGATTGGTGAAAGTGAGCTTACTAAAATACTTAAAGGCGAAAAGTGGCTTGTATGAAAATAGGCATTACTGGAAGTGAAGGCTTTATAGGCTCTGTTGTAAAAAATGATTTAATAAAAAAAAAAATTAAATTAATTAACTTTGATTGCAATCTTGCATCAAAGAAAGAAATCCAAGAATTGGTAAAAAAAAGAGGGTTACCAGACATTTTAATTCATTTTGCTGGGCGTTTTTCTAATGATACCTCTCTTCTGATCAAAGATAATTTAATCTCAACAATAAATTTGCTTGAAGTGTTTGCAAATAATAATAAAAATGTTCATATCATATTTAGTTCTTCAGGAGCTATCTATGGAAATTCTGGCAAAGAACCAATTAATGAAAAGCATATTAAAATTCCTAATACATCATATGGGCTCATAAAATTAATGTGTGAACAAACTATTCATTACTATGAAAATTTAAATAAATGTAAATCTACAATTTTGAGATTTCCATCTGTATATGGACAAAAGAATAATAAAGGAATCATTTACGAATGGATTACCTCAATAAATAAAAAAAATGAAGTATGTATAAGAGGAGACGGAAATCAGCATAGAAGTTTTTTAGATGTAGATGACATACCTATAGCAATATCAAAAATAATTGAAGCAGAAGTTTATGGTGATTACAATTTATCAAATTCAAAATCATATAGCTTAAATGATCTAGCAAAAATATTTGTTGAAAAATTTAAATGCAACATAGTTTATAAAGATAAAGATATAAAAAACAATCTTCAAAGCATGGTTCTTTCATCAGAAAAAATGAATAATGATATTGCATGGCATCCTAAAAAAAATATTGAATCATTTTTAGATAAGCAAATGTAATTTATGAAAAAGTTAGAATTAAGTGATATAGATATCATTAACAAGATAACTGTTTCAGAAAATATTACAGAAAGCTACTATAGTAATTTTATTTATGTTTTGAACAAAGATGGAACAATTAGATGGCTATATCCAACCAATCTCAAAAATCCATCTTTTTTAAGTTTTTATAATTCTTCAACAGTCCGTTCAAAAATTTTTATATCGATAACAATTTTTCTTTATAAAATAAGAATATTTAATTTATTTTTTGGAACAAAAATTAGTCTATTAATCTATAAAAATAGTTTTGTTGATAAACTTATAAAAAACAAGAGTTATGACAATTTCTCAATTTTTTTTGGAACTGTTGGCGCCAATAAAAAGATTATATTTAAAATTTTAAAAGTTGATAATTCATCAAGCTATATCAAATATTCTATTTCAAACAAGTCTTCCAAACTTATAGATAATGAATCATTTTATTTAAAAAAAATTCTTAAAACTAAGAATAAAACTTTTTCTGTCCCATCTGTTATAAATGAAAAAAAGAGTATTATGGTTGAGTTATCTGACATTAAAATAAAAAATTCAATTCAGTTATCAAATCTTGAAAATATCCACATAAACGCAGCTATTGAAATCAACTCGCACTTTCAAAAATATAGTAGTTGGGATGAGGTAAAAAATTCACATGAATTCAAAAATTTGTTCAATTCATTTAAGAATTTTAAATCGAGAAACAAATTTTTAGATTCTAAGCTTCTTTCTAATTTTAGCGAGCTCGCTTTGAAAAATTTAGAATATATAAACACAAAAGATCAAGTTTTATGCTCTCTTTCTCATGGAGACTTTACGCCATGGAATATGTACATATGCAAAGAAAAAGTTTTTGCATTTGATTGGGAATTAGCTAGTACAGATAAACCTGTTTTATTTGATTTATTCCATTTTATTTTTCAATCAAAGACCCTTCTTGGCAATAAATCATATAATCAATTTAAGAATGAAATAATAAATATTAATAAAAATAGTATCTTGAAAAATTTTTGCAATAACAACAATGTAAATTTAAATAGCAATTATCTTTTTTATTTATTATTTATATCCTCCTACTATTTACAACTTTATTTAAATCAAGAAAAAATTCATATTCAAGCATACTGGCTTTTTGATAATTGGAATTCAGCCTTTAATGATTTTCTTGATAACAAAGGTAATATATTCTATGACAATTAAAATAATTACTTTCTCAGGAGTAGACGGCGCAGGGAAAAGCACTCTAATTGAATATGTTGACAAAGAGCTAAAATCTAAGGGCTTTCATGTGATTAAAAAAAGATCAAGACCTGAAATTTTACCAATATTGAGCACATTTAAATATGGCAAGAAGAGTGCTGAAAGCAGGGCAACTATCGCTTTACCAAGATTAGGTGGAAATACTTCAAGATTTACTTCATTTTTGAGATTCGCATATTATTTTCTTGATTATTTTTTAGGGCAAATTTTCATTAGGATCATTTACCGAAGTCATAAAGACATCGTTATATATGATAGATACTACTTCGACTACATAATTGATCCTATTAGAGCAAACATTTTATTATCAAAAAACTTCATTAAGTTTTTTTATAGATTTATTGATAAACCTGATTTAAATATTTTTCTATTTGCTCCCACAGATGAGATTTTCAAAAGAAAGAATGAGCTTGATAAAAACACCATTAATACACTCACTAAAAATTATAAAAAATTATTTACAAATTTAGATAAAAGTCGCAAAGAGAAATATTTAATTATTGAAAATATATCATTAGAAAAATCTAGCTCAGCTATAATTGAACATATAAATGAAATCTTATGATTAAAAATTTAATAGAAAACTACATAAAAAAACATAAAAATATTAATTTTAGTTTCGATCCTGCCATTCCAAATACATTAATATTCCATCTTCTGTTCTCTAAAAGTATTTCTTTTTTAAGGGGATTAAGATTTATAACTGTTAATCAAAAACTAAATAAAATTTTTGTTGGTAAAAAACTCAAAACGATAAATAAAAGTAAAATTTTTGTAGGTAATAATGTAAACATTGGAGAATATGTTACTTTGAGCGCATTAGGCAAAGAAGGAATAAAAATTGATGATAATGTAAGTATTGGCTCTTTTTCTCAATTAGTTGTTTCCACTTCATATAACAATATTGGAAGTCACATTTTTCTAGGTAAGAATGTTGGTTTCGGTGAATTTTCTTATCTTGGAGGTGCAGGTGGTTTAGATATAGGAGACGATACCATAATAGGTCAATATTTTAGCGCTCATCCAGAAAATCATAATTTTAATGACGATAAAAAATCGATAAGACTGCAGGGAGTTAGTAGAAAGGGTATAAAAATTGGTAAGAATTGTTGGATTGGGTCGAAGGTAACTATTTTAGATGGTGTGAATATCGGTAAAAATTCTGTAATTGCATCTGGAGCTGTTGTAAATAAGTCTTTTGGGGATAATGTGGTTATTGGTGGAGTTCCTGCCAAAGTCATTAAAGAGATTTAGAAAAATATGTTGCAACATGAATATTGTTATTAAATGAAAAATCTTAATTCAAAAAAAATTATTTTTATTCATCTTAATAACGATTTTAGTGGGAGTACTAAGGTTTTATCTGATATTGTTGATGTTGCTAACTTGAGTGATTTAAATATTAAGCTCCATGCATCAAGCTCACATTTGGATGGATTTTTATCAAATAAAAAAAACATCGTAAGTTCTTACTTTTATAAAAGATTTGATAATAAATTTTTAACTTTAGTTTCATATGCTTTTTCACAAGTTATTTTGTTCTTTAAGATGTTGAAATATCTCAGAGTTGATTGCATCTTTTACATCAATACTATGATGCCATTTGGAGCAGCACTTGCTGCCAAATTAATGAGTAAATACGTAATTTTTCATATTCATGAAACTTCAATACAGAAAAGTTTAAAGTTATTCTTAAGATTCATCATAAAACATACAGCATCTGAGCTTGTATATGTTTCCAAGCATCTTGCGCAAAATGAAGAATTTAAAGGAATTAAATCAAAAATTGTATACAACTCACTATCTAGATCTCTTGAAATTGCAGCGAAAGGAAATAACTACATTCGCCCAGAGTCATCATTTCTTGTTTCAATGATATGCTCTTTAAAAGACTATAAGGGCATAAATGAATTAATAGAGATATCAAAATATTGTAAAAAAAATAATAATATAAATTTTGAACTAATCTTAAACGCAAACTCTAAAGAAATAACAAAGTATTTCAAGAATAAGGATGTTGCGGATAATATTAAAATTTATACTAAACAATCTGACTTAGTTCCATTCTACAAAAGAGCTCAATTGGTCCTTAATTTATCAAGGATAGATCAGTGGATTGAGACATTTGGTCTCACAATTCTTGAAGCAATGGCATTTGGGATACCTGTAATAGTACCTCCAGTCGGAGGACCAACTGAAATAGTAAGAAATGAAATAGATGGGTTTCAGATTTCATCTTACAAGACAAAAGAGATTGCTAAAAAAATTATTGAACTCTCAGAAAATCATGATTTGTGCCATAGGATCTCAAAAAATTGCATCGAGAGATCATACAATTTTAGTTTTAATGCTTTTGAAAAAAAAATTATAGAAATAATTTGTTGAAATGAAAAATAACAAAAAAACAATTTATGTAGTCGGCACAAATGGTTTGGGTGTTAATTATGGTGGTTGGGATAAATTGCTATCAAAACTGATTGATTTTCTCTCTGAGAAATATGATATATATGTATATACAAGTAGTTACGAAAACACAGAAAAAGCAGAGAGTTTTCATGATGCTAAACCGATAATGATAAATTTAAAAGCAAATGGATATCAAAGTATTTTTTATGATTTTTTTTCCATGATTCATGCGACATATAAAAAAGCAGATATTATTTTGGTACTAGGTTTATCAGGCGGTATATTCTTTCCTATTTTTAGGCTTTTTAAAAGCAAAGTAATACTAAACCCTGATGGAGCAGAATGGAAAAGAGCAAAATGGAATTTTTTTATAAAAAAATTCTTGAAGATATCTGAAAGAATAGGTATTTATTTTTCAGATTATGTCATTTCAGACAATGCAGTTATAAAAGAAGAAATCAATAAAAATTATGGAATTCAATCAACTTTAGCCGAGTATGGTGGTGATCATGTTAAAAACTTAATAATAAGAAATGAAACTTTAAATAAATATAATTTAAATTATGAAGATTATGCATTCAAAGTTTGCAGAATTGAACCAGAAAATAATTTAGATATGATTTTAGATGCATTCACTGAAACCGAAATTACATTAATAGTAATTGGAAATTGGAATAACAGCATCTATGGTAAAAATTTAAAACTAAAGTACGAAATCTATAAAAATTTATTACTAATTGATCCAATTTATGACCAAGAAATTTTGGATGAATTAAGAGGAAATTGCAGACTTTACATACATGGCCACAGCGTAGGTGGCACAAACCCTTCTTTAGTTGAGGCAATGCATTTAAAGCTATGTTGCATGGTTTTTGATGTGAACTACAATCGAGAGACTACTGAAAATAGAGCTATTTACTTTGAACATAAAAATGATTTGTTAGTTAATTTAAAATCTATTTGGAACGACAAAAATAGGATTGATCAAGTAAAAAGAGATATGTACAAAATAGCTTCAGAAAAATATACGTGGAAGAGAATTATTGGTATTTATGAAAATATTTTTAAAAAAATTTGATTAATCATCATTATTTAATATTTCAAATTGCATATGAAATTTATAGTGTTACATACGAAAATATTTTATGAAAACAATGTTTATAATTCCATAAAATGGCTGTAAAATCTCCTAATATGCAACTATCTGAATATCTAAACGAAAAACATTTTTTTGACTTAGAAAGTTTAAAAGAAAAATATGTTGGCAATTCTCCTTTTCCACATATTGTCTTTGAAGACTTTATAAAAAAAGATTTGATGGATGATGTTCTGCTTGAATTTCCTGATTTATCTAAAATAAATTCTAAAATTGAATTTGAAAACCAAAGAGAAATCAAGCTTGCTTCAAGAGGCTTTTCTGATATTTCACCAGCAGCAACAAAGCTAATTACTTTTTTAAATAGTGATATATTTTTAAATTATTTAAATTCTTTAACAGATATCGAAGAGACATTAATTTCTGATCCCTATTTGGCTGGAGGGGGGTATCATGAAATAAAGAGGGGCGGAGTTTTAAAAGTACACGCAGACTTTAACAAACATCCAAATATTAATCTTGATAGAAGGCTTAACCTTCTTTTATATTTAAACAAAGACTGGGAGGATGATTGGGGAGGATGTCTCGAACTCTATGATGAAAATAACCTTAATTTGCCAATAGCCTCTATTAAACCTAATTTTAATACATGTGTTATTTTTTCAACAACATCTTTTACTTACCACGGTCATCCAGATATATTGAATTGTCCAGAGAATAAATCTAGAAAATCATTGGCTCTTTATTACTTTTCATCTGGTAGACCTCAATCAGAGATTGCTGGAAATCATTCAACACTATTCGTGAATACTAAAGGAGAAAAAATTAGAACTATAGGAAGTCTTAGATCGCTTGTTATAGATATAACTCCCCCGATATTGCTACGAAAAGCAAAAAATTTAAGAAGAAAATTTTCTAAAAAATAAAAGTGTCTCATCTTCAGCAAAAAATTTTTGTAAAAAATGCAATAGATCTTATTAATAGCAAAATAAAAATCGATAGTGTTCTAGAGATAGGCTCATATGACAATAATGGAAGTATAAAGTCAATTTTTCCAAATGATATTGATTATCTAGGTCTTGATTTAACTGAGGGGCCAAATGTTGATATGGTTTATGATGGATACAATCTAAATCTTAATAAAAAATTTAAATTGACAATATGCTCTGAAGTTTTTGAGCATGACATTAATTGGAAAAACACTTTCCAGAATATGATAAATCACTCAGAACATAATGGGTTTTTGGTTTTTACTTGTGCTTCTCGGGGAAGACCTGAGCATGGAACAAAAAGAACTAATCCTAATGATTCTCCTGGAACTCAAGCCATAGGTTCTGATTATTATAAGAATCTCACAGAAAAAGATTTTCGAAAATTTTTTAATATAGGTTCAATTTTTAAGAGTCATTTTTTTTATTTTGAAAAAACATCAATGGATTTAT
>MDTG01288445.1_pt1 | contig 21415 bp, 20 predicted proteins | sample 811421 | NCBI WGS metagenome assembly MDTG01 (sample SAMN05326645, study PRJNA326480) | marine metagenome | isolation source: seawater | place: Pacific Ocean: South East | collected 2011 | reverse complement strand
TTGGAGGCGATGCGCACCTCCCAATAGTTGCCAGATGGGCTGTTCATAGGCTTGTCCAGCAAGATCCCACAAAACGATATCGATCCCGCTTATCGCAGCCATGACGGCACCTTTGCGCCCGAAATCGCGTGAGCGGTTATACATATCAAACCAGTGTTTTTCGGTGCTTAACGGGTTGAGGCCTAGTAGCATTGGCGCAAAGCAACTCTCGATGGCTGCGGCTGCAATTTGCGGAGTTTCTAGACCTTGACAAAATGCTTCTCCCCAGCCTGTAAGACCAGTATCAGTTGTTACTTCTATCAATGTTGCTGAGCGTGTCCCTACCCAGCCTTGCGAGAATGCGAAGGGTGTGTCTAGAGGTGAGGATAAAATATGTGTATGGATATCGGTAATCTTCATTAATCGCTCTCTTCATCTAGGGCCTAGCAAGATTGGCCTTAATTTATTTTTAGTGTGACGAAATTTCAGCCAAGAGGAAAGCTTGATTAGCATCTAACCCTATACCCACATATTTGGGTCCTTTAGCCCCAAGTTCCTAGCATGATTTCGTGCACCATTCATGGGTAATTTATAATATTAGAGATTTTAGGGCTAATTTTTCCTGGACATTTACACAAGAATCCCATTCAATTTTGTTTATAAGCGAAGGGGGGACATTTTGCTTTGCAATTGTTTGACTAAAATTTCAGTCCTCCTTTTATTAAAATGTAATGGAGGAACTTGATGAAATTCACAAAATTATTAATTGGGGCTACATTAGCCACTGGTCTGCTTGCCGGACCTGTTCTTGCTGGTTCACATGGCAAAACAACTCTTCGCATTCAGACCCACTATGCGATGGATCACCCAACTGGATTGATTTACCAGGAATGGGTTGACGATGTAGAAACCATGTCAGACGGTTCAATAGACATTGAAATGTTCTGGGCATCTTCAGTTGTTGGCTCAGTGGAAACATTCGATGCCGCAGCTAATGGCATTCTAGATTGTGATATGACCGGTGGCGCTTACCAAACCGGTAAGAACCCAGCTTTCCAGTTTGTTGGGGATATCATGGGCGGTTATGACACTCCGTATCAGCAGCTAAGTTGGCTATATTATGGCGGTGGTTACGATGCCGCGCAGGAACTTTATAATGCATATGGCATGCAACTTATTGGCTGGTCTATCTATGGTCAGGAAAGTTTATCATCATCCAAACCTCTTAGAGGTTTTGAAGACCTTAAAGATTGGAAGTTCCGTTCACCTCCAGGTCTGGAAACAGAAATTTTCGCTGGTCTTGGTGCCTCACCAATTGTGATGGATTTCACCGAAATCTTTACTGCGCTTGAAACTGGCATCATTGATGGCGCTGATGCGTCTGGTCTCAACAATAACGTTGGTCTTGGTCTGTATGATCTAGTTAGCCACGCGACTTATCCTGGATTCCATTCAATGCCATCTGACCACTTGGCTTGTAACAAAGCTGTTTGGGATGGTTTGACAGAATCTCAGCGCCGCATCATTGAAACAGCAATGCAGAAAGTATCTTTGCATGCAGCATTATCGAACGAAAAGAAAAACGCAGAAGCCGCTGCCATGCTGACTGCAAAGGGCGTGAAGCTATATGATTGGTCAACTGAAGACCGTGCAAAGTTTCGTCAGATTGCACAAGAAGCTTGGAATGGCTGGGCTACAAAAACACCAGAGGCTGCTGCCATGGTAAAGAGCCATCGCGAATATTTAAGCCAGCTTGGTTTGATTTCAAACTAAGGCATGTTGCTTAAATAGTGCTAAATATAAATGAGAGAGCAAAAAAGGTTTTTGCTCTCTCATTTTGGAATATTTATGTAAGTTTTTTATAAAATTCAGGGGCGCTTCAAAGAAAATTTTATTTTCTAGCAGGTTTTAGGGGTCAAATAATGAGTGATAACAGCGTTTGGCTAGGACGATTCCGGAGGCCGGTAAGGCAGACAGCGATAGTATCAGCATGCCTAACCTTGTTTGTTTTCGCTATCCTTGTTTTTAATAAGGCATTTTTAAATAGTGGAGTGGGCGTGCATGAGATGCTGCGCCCAGAGGGTGGTGTTCTAGCGCGAACTTTCATGCTCCTGCTGGCATTTTCGCTTTTAGTAGTCGGCATTTATTTCTCAGACAACAAGGGAGCTATCGAACCTGAAAAATCAGGGTTTTTTGATATCGTTTCTTTGATAACCTCGCGAATTGCAATGATGGCAATTATTTTTATCGAAATTGCGATGCTCTATGAGGTTATTTCACGCTATGTATTTGCAAGCCCTACGCTTTGGGCAAATGAAATGACGTTATGGATCGCATCTGTCTTGTTCTTAATGGCAGGTCTTTATGCGATGCAACAGCGGAGCCACATACGAATTTTCATTATTTATGAAATGTTTCCGCGCTGGGCTAAAAAGCTTGCTGATTCGGTATCCGTGCTACTTATAATGATTTTTACATTCTGCCTTATTTGGGGTGCATTCGACGAAGCTGTTGATAAATTTGAGCGATTTGAGAGGTTTGGCACGGCATGGGACCCGCCTATACCTGCAACAGTTAAACCGGCAATTCTAATTATCATCACGATGGTTTGTATTCAGGCAATTTCTAACCTAATTGCAGATTGGAACAAAGAAGATGTGAAACATACCCCTGCGGATGAGATCGATCAGACTGAGATTGAAAATATCCGCAAAACGCTTGAGGAGCGGACGTAAATGGTTGATGTAGGTACCCTTAGCCTTATCCTCTTGGGGGGGATGTTTGTATTATTAGCGATTGGTATGCCACTTGGTTTTGCTTCAGCATTTCTAGCTGTTGTTGCCTTGGTGTTAAAATTTGGCCCTGATTTGATGTTTATGGATTTTGGTCGTGGGCCGTTTTCCGTACTTAGTCAAGCTGTCTACAGGCAGATGACTAATTACGTTCTAATATCGGTGCCATTATTTATTTTTATGGCGGCGTTATTGGAGCGTTCGGGCATTGCCCGCGATATGTATTCTTCACTGAATGTCTGGCTCAACCGTACACGTGGCGGTATAGCTATTGTGACCTCTATCATGGCGGTGATTATGGCTGCGATGTCCGGGATTATAGGCGGTGAAGTGGTTCTGCTTGGTTTAATTGCTCTGCCGCAGATGTTGCGTCTAGGCTATAACCAGAATTTAGCAATCGGCACAATTTGCGCCTCAGGCTCGCTAGGAACAATGATTCCTCCCTCAATAGTTTTGATTTTCTATGGCTTAATTACAGAGACCTCGATTAAGGCCTTATTTACTGCTTCTTTCTTGCCGGGCTTTATGTTGGCCTCATTCTTTATCGTCTATATAATGGTGATTACTAGGCTTCGTCCTCAGGATGCACCATTACCAGAACCAGACCCGACCGATCCGCCGACATCTGAGAAATCCATGATGTTTCTTGGTTTCCTCGCGCGTTTTGGTCTCTGGATTACAGGTGTTCTGTTCTTGCGGGCAGTCTTTTTCACCCTCACGGGTGAGAATATTATCCAAGAGGGGGTAGACCCTATTTTTCTAGGCATGGTTTCGGATATGCCATATATCGGAGCCGCATTTTTTATCTGTCTTGCTGTTATTTATCTGTTAGTTGGTAAAGAGCGCACCCAAAATGGCTGGGAAATGGGTAAGGGCTTAATTGCTCCAACGATTGTGATTGGTGTTGTTCTTGGCTCTATTTATGGCGGTATCACAGGCATTACTGAAGCGGCTGGTATGGGTGTTATTGCGGTATTTGTTATTGGCCTCATTCGGCGCGAAATGACATTTGAAATCGTTTGGGATTCGGTCATGCGAACCCTAAAATCAACGGGAACTATCATTTGGGTAACCATCGGTGCCGCGTCGCTTGCAGCAGCTTACACACTGGTGGGTGGACCTACATATGTCGCAAATTTAATAGTTGGTTATGAACTACCTGCAATGGGCGTTATTCTGTTTATGATGCTGATTTTCCTAGTAATGGGTATGTTTATGGATTGGGTGGGCATTGTATTGTTAATTATGCCCGTATTCTTGCCGATTGTGCGGAAATTGCCTATAGAGGACATAGGATTTCTTGGCTCGATTGAGCCGCGTTATATCGCTATATGGTTTGGGGTTGTCTTCTGTATGAACATGCAGGTGTCCTTCTTATCCCCACCATTTGGACCCGCTGCTTTCTATCTGAAATCAGTTGCTCCGGCGCATATTTCGTTGACCGATATTTTTAGGGGCTTTTTGCCCTTTATCGGCATCCAGCTTCTAGCGCTCTCTGTCCTTTTGATTTGGCCAGAAATTGTAACCGTATTTTTGGGGTAATGGGCAGCAGTAAAGTGACGATTTCGCTATTATGTCGTTACAATGTTGAATAATCTTTCCCCACCTATGGCCTTTTCCGTTGGTGGGTTTTTTTATCTTGTCATTTCAGAGCGGCTGTTTTCTACTTATCCACAGGACAGCGTGATTGGAGGGATAGTGAAATTGTTATCTGATAAGCAAAAAAAGCGGTTTGAAAAGCAAGGCTATCTGGTGATTGAGGATGTTTTAGATCAAGAAACCATTCTTAATCCTGTTCGGGCAGAATATCAGCTTTTGCTCGCAAGCTTGTTGGATGACTGGATAGCGCAAGGCCGTATTGATAAAAAGCTAAGAAATGCGGATTTCTTTGCTCAGCTGGAGGCCTGTTATGATGCGGGCTGTGACTGGTTTCAGCCGATGGATATTTCGCTTCCGGGTGACCGTATTACTGCAGATACGCCGATGCATTTTGGGCCTGCCGTCTTTGCCCTTCTGACCGCACCAAAACTCTTAGATATTGTGGAAAGTCTGATTGGGCCAGAAATTACCTCTAACCCTATTCAGCATGTGCGTCTGAAACCCCCAGTCCAAAAGCTGTACGAGGATGAGGTGCGCGCCCATATCGCCCATACAGACTGGCATCAGGATAGGGGAGTTGCCCATGACACGGCAGATCAAACCGATATGGTTACTATTTGGTGTGCTATAACAGATGCAACGTTGGAGAACGGTTGCTTGCAAGTGCTACCAAAACAAGCAGATCAAAGGCTAATGCCGCATTGCCCTAAAAGCCAGACTGCTATAGCAGACGGCTTTATCGATATGGATAGGGTTATACCCTTGCCGGTCAAATCTGGGGGCGTTGTAATTCTCGACCCGCTAACAGCACATGCGTCGCTTGAAAACCAGACGGATTCATTTAGATGGTCTTTTGACATTCGTTTTAATCGAACAGGTCAGCCAACGGGGCGCGCGCATTTCCCAGAATTTGTTGCGCGTAGCAAAGCTGATCCTGGGAGTGTGTTAACGGACTGGCAGGCATGGCGGCATAGCTGGGAGCTAGCACGGTACAGGTTATCTAAAGCTCCGCATATCGCTATTCACCGCTGGCAATCAGATGCCCCTTTTTGCGCCTAATGCGCCCTAGCTTGTATCTGTTGCTGAATGTTTTTGGTTAAGCACAGCTGTCTGCAAGACAGGAAAAAACATTCCCTTAGTAGTGGTTAAAAACACCTGTAGGAAATGGAAGAGCCAGCAAGTTAAGGAAAGAATTAAGCCCATGAATCTCAGCCTCTTGTTATCAGAATATGTTAAAAATAAGCCTTTGCGCATAGGTCTTATCGGGGCGGGAAAATTTGGCTCTATGGTTTTGGCACAAGCCCAGCATATTAGAGGATTGCATGTAGCCGCTGTTGCTGATTTGGATTTACATAAGGCGAAGACAGCCTTTGCTAAAGTGGGCTGGGATACAAAAACATGTTTCTCCGCAAGCGCTAATGAGGCTATAGCCGCGAGGAAAACATGGCTTACTGAAGATGTTTCTGCTGTGTGTAGCCTATCCGAAATTGATTGCATCATTGAAGCTACCGGCCACCCGTTATTTGGCGTGCGTCACGCCTTGCAGGCGATTGAGAGTGGCAAGCATGTCATAATGGTAAATGTGGAGGCGGATATTCTATGCGGCCCTTACATTGCACAAAAAGCGTCTGAGCGCGGTGTCATTTATTCGATGGCTTATGGCGACCAGCCTGCTGCAATTTGCGAATTAGTAGACTGGGTGCATAGTAATGGTCTTGACCTGGTTGCCGCAGGTAAGGGGATGAATTTTCAACCTGAATATCGCTATTCTACGCCGGACACAGTGTGGGGCTATTTTGGCTGGTCAGAGGAAGAAGTCGCGGCAGGTGATTTTAATCCAAAGATGTATAACTCTTTCACCGATGGCACAAAGGCGGCTATCGAGATGGCTGCAGTGGCAAACGCAACGGGCCTTGATTGCCCCGATAAAGGCCTAGCTTTTTATCCCGCAGGATTGCATGATTTAGCGTCTGTTTTCAAGCCAGCCAGTGAAGGGGGAAGGCTTGCAAAAACAGGGTTAGTTGAAATTGCCGCTAGTCAAGAGCCTGATGGGCGTGAGGTGCTAAATAATATCCGTTTTGGTATGTTTGTAACCTTTAAAGCCCCAAATGCCTACACAAGAAATTGCTTTGAGCAATATGGTCTTTTAACCGATCCCTCTGGCTGGTATGGCTCCATGTGGCGGCCATTTCATATGATCGGGCTTGAGACCAATACCAGTGTGCTCTCTGCTGTTTTGCGGCGGGAACCAACCGGGTGTTCACGTCGGTGGCGCGGCGATGCAGTGGCTACGGCCAAGCGCGATTTACAAGCAGGAGAAATGCTGGATGGTGAGGGTGGGTATTGCCTATGGGCAAATGCGTTGCCAGCTAAAATATCCCATAGCATAGACGCGCTCCCCATAGGGCTTGCACATAACGTAAAACTAAAACATTCTATAAAAAAAGACAGCGCTGTGACCATCAGCGATATAGAGCTTAAGGATGTAGAGGATATCATAAGTTATCGTAAAGAGATGACCGCTCTATTAGCTGGCTAGTCTCCAGAGATAAGTAAAAACACACAATCTTAAAGAAAGTAGATCCGCAATGGCTGATTTTATTCGTCTAGACCCAGCAGATAATGTTGTTACTGCCACGCAAACTCTTGAGGCTGGTGTGGATATTGAAGGGGTTGCAACCACGGGGCTTATCCCGCGCAATCATAAAATTGCTGCTGCCCCTATCGCCAAAGGAGAGGCTATTCGTAAATATGCCCAAATCATTGGCTATGCTTATGAAGATATTGCTGCAGGAAGCCATCTCCATACGCATAATGTTGAGTTTCGTAATACTGATTTAGATTATGAATTTGCCACTGATTTGCGCCCTGTCGCTCGGATCTCTCGAGATAAAGTTGATACCTTCATGGGCTATCGCCGCCCTTCCGGTCAGGTGGGAACACGCAATTACATTGGCATCTTGACTTCTGTGAATTGCTCCGCAACCGCTGCGCGTATGATAGCTTCTGCATTTGGGCCCGAGGAGATGGCAAAATATCCGAATGTAGATGGCGTGACAGCGTTTGTGCACGGCACAGGTTGCGGCATGGCGGGGCAAGGTGACGGTTTTGAGGCTTTGCAGCGAGTGATGTGGGGCTATGCTCGAAACCCTAACCATGCAGGTATTTTAATGGTAGGTTTAGGCTGTGAGATGAACCAGATTGACTGGCTCCTAGAAGCTTATGGCCTGAAACAGGGGCTCCTTTTTAAGGCGATGAATATTCAGGACAGCTTTGGTCTAGCAAAAACAGTCGAAGCGGGTATTGCTATTGTGCGCGAAATGTTGCCAGAGGCAAATAAATGCGAGCGTGAACCTTGCCCTGTATCTGAATTAACCGTTGCGTTGCAATGTGGCGGCTCTGATGCCCTATCTGGTATCACCGCGAATCCGGCACTTGGTTATGCATGTGATTTATTGGTTGCACAGGGCGGCACGGGCGTTTTGGCAGAAACACCTGAGATTTATGGTGCAGAACATTTACTGACCCGGCGTGCAACAGATAAAGCAACTGGCGAGAGATTGGTTGGACTTATTCGTTGGTGGGAAGATTATACAGAGCGCAATAAAGGCTCGATGGATAACAATCCTAGTCCGGGCAATAAAAAAGGGGGGCTCACCACAATTTTAGAGAAATCCCTAGGCGCGGCTGCGAAGGGGGGAACAACCCCGCTAACCGGCGTTTATAAATATGCAGAACTGGTAAATAAAAAGGGTTTTGTTTTCATGGACTCGCCCGGCTATGACCCTGCTTCGGTAACAGGGCAAATTGCCAGCGGCTGTAATCTGGTGGCCTTTACCACTGGGCGCGGCTCTGCCTTTGGCTCTAAACCCTCCCCTTGTATAAAGATAGCTACCAATACAGAAATGTATGAGAGGCTAATAGAGGATATGGATATCAATGCTGGTGCGATGCTAACAGAAGGCCAGAGTTTAGAAGAAAAAGGGCAGGAGATTTATCAGTTATTGTTGGATGTTGCTTCTGGCAAACAATCAAAATCAGAGGCGCAAGGTCTGGGGGATTATGAGTTTGTTCCGTGGCAAATTGGCGCCACCATGTAAGGGATAAAAAAACCTGGAAGGACGGCATCGCAATTTTCAATTGGGGGAATTGAGAAATTGGATATAGATAAAAAACTAGAGCTGGAATGTCTGATGCTAGCGGAGGCTTATTTTTATAATGAGCACGGGTATCTATTGCTGGAAAACCATCTGCACACGCTGTTATTGAAGCATTGCGCAGTTAGATAGCGCGTATTGAGCAAACCGCCGGTGGCATGACCAAATTTAACGATATCGAAGAATATAATGAGTGGATAATGTGCAGTGTACCGACGATTGCCCCGCGCGTATCTGAAACCCCAGTTCGTATTCCGCAACCACAACCAGCGAAGAAGGGTTCTATCTATGAAATTCAAAGCAGCTAAAGTAGGCTGGTATTTAATTCAATTTTTTTGATAGTGCCTTTCTTCAAATAAGGGCTATCTAGTTGTTTCTGGCCCGAAGCGGTTTGACAGGAAAGAACGTGGGTAATAATGGTAATTGTTGGTCAATATCAGGATAATGTGCGTTTTGGTATCTTATTGATGCTTGCAGCATATGCGCTCTTTTCTTTCATTGATGCGGGCGCAAAATGGCTCGCTCTTTTGGGTCTGCATTCCGCCCAATTAGCCTTTATGCGATATGTCGGGCATTTTGCTATTTCCACTGCTCTTGTCGGAAGGGGCGGCTTTACCTTGTCTCGTTATAATAGCCCACATTTAAAGTTGGTCATGCTACGCGGCGCCTTACTGATGGGTTCCACCGTTTTTAATTTCTTTGCTATTCGCTGGTTGCCCCTAACCCTAACCTCTACGATTCTTTTTTCTGCCCCTATTTTTATTTGTTTGCTGTCATGGCCATTGCTGGGCGAGCGGGTAGGCATCTATCGATGGTCAGCTATTATGCTAGGTTTTGCAGGGGTGGCTATTGCGATTCGCCCGTTTGATGAAAGTTTTCACATCGCTGTATTTCTCTCATTGAGCGGGGCCTTCTGTTTTTCGCTTTATTCAATTTTAACGCGTCATCTGTCTGGTTTGGTCAGCACGGATGTCCTGCAATTTCACTCTGGGATAGTAGGAAGTACCTGTCTGTTGCCATTTGGAATTTATTTCTGGCAAACACCCGCCAGCCTTTTTGAATGGGCCATTTTGATATCGCTAGGGTTTTTTGGCTGGGCTGGACATCAGGTTTTAACCATTGCGCATAATTATGCCCCGGCCAGTGTGCTAAGCCCATTCGGCTATTCCTTTATTCTATTTCTTGCCGGCTGGAGCTATCTGGTGTTCGAACATTTGCCAGACAGATGGACCATTATTGGCGCGCTGGTTATTGTTAGCTCTGGGATGATTATTTGGCTTCGTGAACTCTCGCGTAGCAAGGCGCGATAGGGCGTCTTTGATCAGCCGTGATTATGGTGCTTTGAAGGTCAGCGATGCCCATAGAGATTCCCATACTGCTTGATGCGGGTTTTTTTCAGGTTCGATAGCACGAATAGTTACATGGTCAATAAGATACTCATTACCCTTAACAGGGGTTAGATAGATATACCCCTCCCCATCGGAAAAAGTTTTTTGTTGGGTGATTTTCCCATCTCTTCCCTTTTCAAAGATAGTGATTTTAGCGTTGGCTAGCGGTTCAAAACGATAATATAGGCGGATAGGAAGGGGGTTATCTGTTTTCATCAGACCGTCCTCCAAGACAAACTCAACCTCTAATCCAGTCATCCTGTCTTGAACGCCTTTTCCAGCGCCGCCGCGAAGCAGAATGGTTTTTGCAAAGCGGCTATAGATCTCGGTGAAATACTTCTCTGGCAGGCCACGCTGACTATGCTGATCTAACAAATTTTTATCGCTCTTCTCCCTTACAAAATCAGCAAATTTAGCAAAATTTTTATAGAGCATTTTTTCGGGCAGGCTCTGATAGATAAGAATATTCTGGCCATCCTCCGGCGCAACGGTCTGGACAGCAGGCAAGTCGCCAAGGCGACCATTGACAGGTACCTTCGAAGCACGGGTTAAAAAGGCAAGCTTAGCGATAGAGCGGGGACGATAACGCATCGCATCCCCAATGAAATTCTGGCCAAGGCGAATGTCAGTTTGAACAGATGTTTGCCGCTCCCCATGATAGGTTTGCGGGGCTAGCCATACTTCATGCGCCAGTGCAACAGAGTTGATAAGTAAAGCGCTAGATATGAGGCTATAGGCGAGGACTGTGCGGATAAGTTGGCGGGGCTTTTTTCTAACTATTTTCAAAAAATTAGGCCTTTAAAATATACTGTTATGAGCATAGGATTCAAAAAAATTAGGCTTCTGTCAAAATTTCTGTTTTTGCTTTAAAATAATGGTTCCTTGTATGCCTGTGCACAATCTTAGCTTTATTAAAATTTATACCTCTTTCGCGCTATGCTGTCTTGCGTTAATCGCTGGCGGCTCGAGCCTGTCACACGCCCATGAAATTAGACCCTCTTTGATGGAATTTGCGGTTTTACAAACAACGCCCGCCGCGTTGGATATAACGCTAGACATTACCGCAGAAATGTTTTTGTCTGGCATGGATGTTGGCACCCTTACCGATACAGACGATAGTGATAAGTCTGATGAATATGATCAAATCCGGGCTATTAGTGCAACGGATCTAGCACAGCAGGTACGCGCAAACTGGCCATTGCTAGCTGCGCAAATTTTCGTCGAAAATGGCGGGGCTAGAGTGCCGCTTAGCTTGCGGGATGTCACAGTTGAAAAAGGCCTTGAAGAAAGTCAGGCACGGCAAACAAAGATACAATTTACCGCCGCCCCACTGGCGGGAGATAGAAAAATTGTTATCTATTGGGCATCTGCGCTTGGCCCCTTGATTGTGCGCCAGGCGGCAACCGTTGTATCATCTGAGCCTTTATATGCCGCCTATCTCGCCCCTGGTGAGAAGAGCGATGTGATAAGCCTAAGCAGCCCTGTACAGGTCTCAATGCTGGATGTGGTGCGCCGCTATGTGCATTCGGGCTTTGTGCATATTATTCCGCATGGTCTTGATCATATTTTGTTCGTCTTAGGGCTGTTTTTGTTTAGTCTATCTGGCCGTGTTCTCATCTATCAGATTAGTTTATTTACCCTTGCGCATACGATTACTCTTGCGTTGTCTAGTTTGGGGATTGTGCGCATTTCTGGTCAAATTGTGGAACCGCTTATTGCGCTTTCTATCGCCTATGTTGCGGTGGAAACGATTTGGGCAAAGGGCCGGTTCAGCTGGCAACGGGGCTTATTAATTACAGGTTTTGGCCTATTACATGGGCTTGGATTTGCCTCTGTCTTAGCTGATTTTGGCGTGCCTACCGCACAGTTTTTGCCGGCCCTTATCAGCTTTAATATTGGGGTTGAAATAGGTCAACTTGCCATTGTTGCCCCGCTATATCTGTTGTTTTTATGGCAGCGCCCCTCAGCGCGTTTTTACCGGCGTGTAATTCAAATTCCAGCTTCTATTGCCATTGCGGCCACAGGGTTTTACTGGACAGCAGAGCGTTTGGGATGGGTGGGTTTCTGATCTGTCCTAAATCAACATTTTGGTATCACCGTCAATCGATAAGGCTTGGCCGCTTATCATTTTGCCGCGCGGGCTCGCTAGAAACAGGATCTGGTCTGCTAGATGTTGGGCCGTTACATAATCCTTCATCGAGGAAAAAGAAAACGCTGCGGCTTCTATCTCGGCAAACGGTACGCCGAGCTGCTGGGATTTGGCTTCCATCACGCGGCGCTGCCTCTCACCTGCAACTAGCCCAGGCAGTATCGCATTGACCCTGATATTATCCTCTCCTAATTCTATCGACAGGGATTTGGTCAAGCCGATAACACCCCATTTCGCGGCGGCGTAAGGGGTGCGCAAGGCAAAGCCATATTTGCCTGCCGCAGACGATAAATTGACAATGGATGCGTTCTTACTTTCCCGCAGATAGTTGAGCGCAGCTTTAACACAATAAAATTGCCCATTAAGACAAATATTAAGGCAGTTTTGCCATGCCGCATCATCAATATCTTCGATCTTCGCCGTAGGTCCAGCAATGCCGGCATTATTTACAAGGCAGTCAAGTCCACCCATTTGGGCCGCCGCGCTATGTATAACGCCCTGAATAGTGCCACTGTCAGACACATCACAAAGATAGGTATGGATGTTGGGATATTTTTGCGCCAGCGCATTTAGACTGGCCTCATCCACATCACAGGTGGCAATCTCCGCGCCCTCCGTCAGGAAACTTTCCACAATAGCAAGGCCAATGCCGCTAGCCCCCGCACTGACAAAAACGCGTAAGCCCTGAAGCGCTAAATCCATCTCATCCCTCTTCTAGTAGCTCGTCTGTTAAACTATCGCTAAAGTCTGTTCTGATAATTTTGTAAAGTCAAACCCTTGACAGTTCTCTTGGCGCATCTTCCACTGTAACAAGTGGTTATCAAGATAGGGTTTTTTAAAAAGATGTCTGTTGTTGCAATAATCGGCTCTGGGCTAATCGGCAGGGCATGGGCGCTTGTATTTTCCAGAGCAGGTTGGCAGGTAAAAATGTATGATATTAGTGCAGAATTGCTGGCAGGACTGCCGGAAAAACTGCAGGAAGAAAGCCAAATTTTGGTGCGCCATAAGCTCGCGGAGAATGCAGATACACTGGTAAACGCTATCACCTATAGTAATGATTTACAGGAAGCCTTAAGCGGGGCTGACTTTGTGCAGGAAAATGGCCCAGAAAGGCTGGATGCCAAAATAGATATTTTTGCCGAACTTGACAGGCTTGTACCGCTAGATGTGCCGATAGCCTCTTCGACCTCCTCGATTGTCGCCTCGCTCTTTTCTGAACAGCTTGCCGGGCGGGAACGCGTTCTGATTGGCCATCCAGTGAATCCGCCGCATTTGGTGCCGCTGGTAGAGGTATGTGGCGCGTCTTGGACAAAGGAAGCGGTTTTAATAAAAGCCTATGATATTTATGCATCTATTGGCCAAGTGCCGGTGCGTGTGCATAAAGAAATAGATGGGTTTGTGCTGAACCGTTTGCAGGGCGCATTATTGGCCGAAGCGCTAAAGCTGGTAGGTGAGGGTATTATTTCGGTAGAAGATTTAGATAAAACAGTTAAAGACGGGCTTGGTTTGCGTTGGGCATTTATGGGCCCATTTGAGACAATTGAGCTTAATGCGCCTGAAGGGGCCGAAGACTATTTTTCCCGCTATGGCCCGGTATTTGCCAAGATGGCAAAAACCCCTGCTGGCGCAGATGTGTTTGATAAGGGCTGGACACAAAAAATAACAGAAAACTGGGAAGGGCGCTTGCAAGCATCAGATATTGCTGGCCGATCAAACTGGCGTAATGAGCGGCTAGCTGCCTTGACTTATCATAAGAATGAACAAGATAAAAATTAAAATTTCTGGGTGAGGAACGGAGAAAATGGCAAACAAAGTTATTATTACTTGTGCGGTAACCGGGGCTATTCACACCCCTTCCATGTCTCCCTATTTGCCCGTTAAGCCGCAAGAAATTGCAGATGCCGCTATTGGCGCGGCTGAGGCAGGGGCGGCGTGTGTACACATTCACGCAAGAGACCCGGAAACTGGCCGTCCTGACCAGTCACCTGAAGCGTTCGCGCCGATTTTGCAACGCGTTAAACAGGCTAGTAATGCTGTGGTTAATATCACGACAGGTGGGGCGCCAACCATGAGCGTACAAGAAAGGGTGCGTCCAGCAGAAACCTTTCGCCCAGAAGTGGCCTCTCTAAATATGGGGTCGATGAATTTCGGCTTATATCCAATGTTAGAGCGCTTCAAGGAATTTAACCATGATTGGGAAGAGCCCTATTTGGCCAACTCTACTAGCCTAATTTTCAAAAACACCTTTGAAGATATTGAGTATATTTTGACCACATGTGCAGAAAATCAAACACGATTTGAGATCGAATGTTATGATATTGGACATCTCTACACGCTTGCCCATTTTGCGGATAGAGGCATCGTAAAACCGCCCTTTTTTGTACAATCTGTTTTTGGAATCCTAGGCGGCATCGGTACCCATGAAGAAGATGTTATCCATATGAAGCGCACAGCAGATAGGCTGTTTGGTTCTGACTATCGCTGGTCTGTGTTGGGGGCTGGCCGGCATCAGATGCGTATCGCCGCTATGGCAGCAGGCATGGGCGGCAATGTGCGTGTTGGTCTAGAAGACAGCCTTTGGGGCGGGCCAAAAGAGCTGGCAAAATCAAATGCTGAGCAGGTGACACGGGTTCGCGGTCTTATCGAAGGTATGGGGCTGGAAATTGCCAGCCCAGATGATGCGCGTGAGATGTTGCAGCTAAAAGGCGCGGACCGGGTCGGCTTCTAGCTAGCTTTTATCAGCATTGCTGAAATCATAGCGGAACGTACAACAGCTGGCACCGCCCATAATAGTTTGGTCACGGTCAAGTTTAACCCCTTCATCAAACCCTTCTATTAATGCCAAATCGCGGTTACAGGATAAAACGGCCCCGTATTCTTCCATTCCAAGCGCCTTGTACATCTCTGCATAGCGGCACCGCGTGACATTAAAATCAAGCTGCTTTTCAGTATGGTTAAGAATATCTATTTCCAACGCGCCATCCTGACGCCAGAAAGATAAGGTTTCAAGGAAAGCATCAGAACTGGTGCCATATTCTTTTGATAGTGCCACCCCTTGATCATGCGCGATTTTAATAACCGTATCGCGGATAACCGCCAGCACTTCCTCACGCCCAAAAGCTTTCGATAGCGCGTCTATAAGTGGCGCCATAAGCCGGGCTTCGGTCTCTCTTCGTGCTAGCACACCAATAGCCTTGTTTAGCTGGTCAACAGGCATTTGTTTTTCACTATCTTTTTCCATAGAGATAACATTAGCTAGGCACTAGGCTTCTTTCAATAGCTAGCTTTTAAATTAAACGAGCCGTGCTGACGAAATATCCCGGCTGCTTGCCTTTATTTTTTGTGCCCCCTGTCTTAGCATGAGAATCTAAAGTGATGATTTAGCCAGACCAAAGGCTGGCGTTTCAGAAATTAAGAGTTTGGCCAGGATAGGTGTGAAAGAAATGGATTTTACCCTTGAAGCAGAATTTGAAGCTCTGCGGATAAAGACAAAAGCGTTCATTGCAGAAAATGTGCTGCCTCTCGAAGCAGATAAGTCGAATTATGATGCGCATGAAAACATCGCTCTTCCTGTCTTAGAAAAAGTAAGGCTAAAGGCAAAAGAGGCTGGTTTGTGGGCGCCGCAAGGCCCTATTGAGCGCGGCGGTATGGGTTTGCCGGTGCGCGGCTGGGCAGCTTTATATGAAGAATCTAACAGGTCTATCTTTGGGCCGGCGGTGTTGAATTGCGCAGCCCCTGATGATGGCAATATCAACCTGCTATCCAAAATTGGGACGAAGGCGCAACAGGATTGGTTCCTACAGCCACTTATTGATGGAGAGGTGCGCTCTAGCTTTGCTATGACAGAACCGGCACCTGGTAGCGGATCTGACCCCTCTATGATGCTTACTAAGGCTACACTTAAGGGAGATAAATGGGTTATCAATGGACGTAAATGGTATATTACCGGCGCTGAAGAAGCTGCGCATTTTATTCTGGTTGCGCGCACATCCGATGATACACGAAAGGGCCTGACGGCCTTTCTGTTTCATAAAGACCAGCCCGGCTGGCACATAGAACGACGCATTCCGATTATGGGCCCCGAAGAGCATGGCGGGCATTGTGAACTGGTTTTTGATGGGCTGGAAATTTCAGATGAAAACAGATTGTTGGAAATTGGTGATGGGCTGAAGGTAACACAAATTCGTCTAGGGCCAGCCCGTCTAACACATTGTATGCGTTGGCTGGGGCTGGCCAAGCGGTGTATGGAAATAGCCGCAGAATATACCGCCCATCGGCACGGATTTGGTGTGCGGCTATCAGATAGAGAATCTGTGCAAATTATGATGGGCGAGCTAGCTCATGATATACAAATTGGGCGATTACTGGTGATGCATGCGGCATGGTGCCTTGATCAAGGCAGTTTTGCGCGCAAAGAAATTTCCTCAGCAAAAATTCATGTCGCTAATACCTTGCATAAGGTTGTGGATACCGCCATCCAGTTAAATGGTGCGCGCGGCTATTCCAAAGATACGCCGCTAGAATGGATTTATCGCTATGCCCGTCAGGCGCGTCTCGTAGATGGTGCGGATGAGGTACATAAGATGGTGCTGGCACGGCATTATGACACACAAGGCAGCGATTATTGGCATTGGGGTGCCTGAGGGGTGCCTGATGTGTTGCTAGACGTACCGTTCAGTCCTGAAAAACTCAGCCGATATCTGGCAGATAAGTTTGAGGCAAAGCAGGTTTCAATAACAGATATTTATGCGCTTTCTGGAGGCGCTATTCAGGAAAACTGGTATCTAAACCTAAAGATTGATGGCGGAAAATATAATGGGGTACAAAAATGGGTATTACGTAAAGATGCCCCTTCTTGTGTGAGCGTTTCTAATAGCAGGGTGATGGAATTTGCCGTACTCTCGCATGCTTTTGCTAATGGGGTGACTGCGCCAACGCCTATCTGTTTATGTGAGGATGAACAGGTAATTGGCAGCGCCTTTTTTATAATGGAGGCAATGGCAGGCCAAGCACAAGCGCATAAGCTCGCTCGCTTGCCAGCCTTTGCACATGGCTCTCCTGCACTTGCACGTCAGCTTGGCACAGAAATGGCGCGTCTGCATAAAAGCCTGCCCACAGCAGAATTAGCCCAGCGCCTCGGCCAGCCAAAACCCAATCCACAAGCGCATATATTATCGCAAATGCGTGGCTATTTAGACCTACTCGGCGCCTCTCAGCCAGTTCTAGAATTTGCGCTAAACTGGTTGGAAGACAGGATGGATATCTGGCAAACAGGGACAGAACCTGTTTTGTGTCACCGTGATTTTAGGGCCGGAAATTTTTTGATTGAAGCAGAAAAAATGACGGCACTTCTAGATTGGGAGTTTGCTGGATTTAGTGATAGCCATGAAGATATTGGCTGGCTTTGTGCTAGATGCTGGCGTTTTGGCAATGACCATTTAAGCGTTGGCGGCCTAGCACCTTTTGCCCCGTTTCGTGAAGCGTATGAAATGGCATCAGGTCAGACAATTAATTTACCTGCTTTGGGATGCTGGCAAGTGATGGCAGAGATAAGATGGGCGGTCATTGCCCTGCAACAGGCCCGCCGCAATGATAGCGGGCAAGAACCTGCCTTGCAATTGGCACTATCTGGTCAGATGGTTGCGGAAATGGAATATCATATGCTTAGCCTGATAAACGAAATAGAAGAAGATAGATGGCAGGATTTTAGAGCATGACCGAGTTGAAAAATAAAAACACAGATGATATGAGAATACTGGCTGGGCTAGCGGCGGCGATAGAAGCCGAGTTCAATACCCATCTAGCCGACAATTTGCCGCCAGAGCAAAATTTTCGTAAATCCATGATGCGCCGCGCATTGAATATCCTGCGGCAAAATTTAGCGAATGCAAATAGCCCAGAGGATAAGCTAGCCTTGGCAACTGGCCAAAGTTGTGCTGAACTCGCAACAAACTTGCGCACAGGTGAGCAAAAGTTGCCAGACAGTGCATTGTTACAAAGATATTTATTAGAGTATGTGAAAGCAAAGTTAGTCATCACCAATCCAAATTTTTTAGCACAGCAAGAAGCAAGGCAGAAATAATGCGCGATTACCGGGAAGTAGGGATGCGTTTACGAGCAATTTGTCAGGGCGAGCGCGATGAAATTGCTTTAATGGCTACCCTTGCACAAGAATTATTTGCCAGCTTTGACGGTTTTGATTGGGTCGGTTTTTACCGAGTCGTCTCCCCAAATTTACTGAAAATTGGCCCCTATCAAGGCGGGCATGGTTGCCTTACTATCCCTTTTGATAAAGGGGTTTGCGGGGCAGCGGCACGCACCGCTTCACCGCAGCTGGTTGCAGATGTAGAACAGTTTGATGGGCATATTGCCTGCGCCTCCAGCACACGCTCAGAATTGGTGATTCCTGTAATAGATGAAGCAGGCATGGTGCGTGCGGTGTTGGATATTGATTCTGATCAGCAGGGCTTTTTCACGCCCGCAGATATAGACGCGCTAACTACAATGATAGTGGATATTCTTATCCCTATTTATAATGCAGAAGCCTATCAAGCGGTGGGGGTATAATGCGCGCGCCGCAAACAGAAAAGCAGGAGACTGACGAAATGGCTTCAGATCATCTAAAAGATCAGTTTGTGGCTTGGTTTGTTATTGTTATGGCTGGGTATTATCTAATCGATTATCTTCATGAAAAACGTAAAAGCTGACTTAAATTCTACTAACAGACAGGTTTTATCCAAGGTATGTTCAGCATAAGCCTGCCTGAATTGGGCGTGTACCTATTCGCACTGTTTTTGTTATTTATCACGCTGGGACCTGTTTGGGTTGCGCTTATTGCGCGTGCATTAAAGGGTGGGTTTTCTGGCGCTTGGCCGCTCGCGCTAGGGGTCGCAATAGGTGATATTTGCTGGCCAGTGTTAGGGCTATTGATATAGTTGAAATTCAGGTTGCTGATAGCCCCGTCTTAAGGCGATTTTAATAAAACTTATGCAAGAATTATTTTTTGTTTGTTGGCAGCCGAGCGGCCAAGCTCTGGCTCTAACGCGTCCGCACGCGGGGGTCGCACCTAATATCTCCTACTTCCGTACCATCCCAATTTTTTAATATTGGCCGAAAAAACCTGTCTAGTTCCGGGTGATGGGGATAGCCGAGAGCATGAATTACCGCGCCCAATGCTGCTTCTGCTGCCCGCTTATGCCCATCCCGCGCCTTTAGCATTAAGCCTAGTCCCAGCGCATGAAAAGCGGCGGAAAATACGCCTTCTGCGCCGGTTTTAACTGTTATTTCGGTTCCATAACAATGGTTTACAGATGAACAGGCTCGGTTTTTTCCAGCCATCATTTGCGGGGCCGCAGCAATGGCACGGATGATGCGCTGGCACGCTTCGCGCCGTATTTCTGGTAAGCTGTCATCGCCAGTAAACAGAGCTAGGCCGCGTGCCCAATTTCCCAAAGGCGCGCTGTAGGCAGGCGCGCCGCACCCATCTATGCCATGCGCAAAGCTGAGAATATCGCGTCCTATCATCATTTCCAAAACGCCCAGAATACGTTGCTGGATGGGGTGGCTTACTTGATGATAATCAGCTAAGGGTAGCCCTTCGAGATGCGCAAGAACGATCATTCCTGAATGTTTGCCGCTGCAGTTATTATGCGCGCGCGTGGGGTGCGAAAGGCTTCGTACCTGTTCTATCAGGCTGTCTGTATCTAGTGACCAATGCGCCCCGCAAATCAGGGCTTCTTCGTCTATAGAAAATCGATTTAATAGGCTGCGGGCGCATGTTACATGATGCGGCTCGCCATTATGGCTAGCGCAAATAAAGCTTATCTCTTCATCGCTGAAAATGTCTGCCTTGCCATCGCGTAACAGTTTTTCGATAAGGGGTATAGCCTGTAACGGCTTGATAGCGGAGCGCGGGAATATCTTTGCTTCCGCGTTGCCAAGCGCTAGGATAAGCTGACCTTCTGCGTCACATAGCGCAATATCAACCAAATGTAGGCTTTCGCGAGCGCCCGCCCGGCACACCTCTACTTCTAGAGGGGTGCTTGAAATTAAAGGTAGGGAGATAAGCGGCTTTTGCATGGAAAACTCTATAAGGATAAGCAAGATTGGCTAAAGCAAGATTGGCTGATACCCAATAATATATCAACCATGTTTGATTGCCCAAAAATTTTGTTTACTGGGAATTTTTCGGGCTTGACGGTTTCATTCTTTTATCCCTAACTTAAATTTGCGAATTCTGAATTCAAAAAACTTAACACTACTGGATTTCCTTTTATTATGCTTCAAATAAATGCCAAACCAGCCTTGATAGATCAGGTCTATGCGCAGATAAAGCAGGCTATCGTAACCGGTGATTTGCGTCCCTCTGTCAGCCTTGCTCAAGAAGCGCTAGCCGCGGACTTGGGGGTTAGCCGGCAGCCGGTAAGTCATGCATTGACCTTGTTGGAAAAAGAGGGGCTTGTGGTTGAAAAAGGCCGTAAAGGCCGGATGGTTGCGCCATTAGATAATCACCAGTTGCAGAGTTTGTATCAGGTGCGGGCTGTGCTAGATGGGCTAGCTGCTGGTTTATGTGCTAGCCAGCCAGAGTTGGGCGGGAAGATACATTTTGATGATTTATTAGCGGCTGGAATTGCAGCTACAAAAAGCAAGGATGTCGCGCAGATGGTCGCTGCTGATATCGCTTTTCATACCAGCATTTACAAGCATTCTGGAAATCCTGAAATTTTTAATGCGGTGCAGGCCGGGTGGCCGCATCTGGTTCGTGCCATGCATATTGTTCTCAGTGATAGTGTCTTGGCAGAAGATATCTGGACAGAGCACCGACAGATTGCTGAGGCTATTCGTGATGGGGATGCAGATAATGCTGATAGATTAGCCACTAGGCATGCCCAGACCAGCGGCCAGCTAACCTTTGAAACTTTATTAACAGATCAGCCAAAATCAGCATGAAAAGTGGCTGTAATGTATTATCAAACAGATTTAATAGAACAGATTATCGGAGGAAAAAATGAAACTATCACAAGAGCAGCTAAAGCAGTTTGATGAGGAAGGCTATATATTTTTCCCTGGCATGTTTTCACCTGAGGAAGCACGACTTCTAAAGAGCGAGGCAGATAATGTTTATGCGATGGAGCGCGAAGAAGTCTGGCGCGAGACAAGTGGTGTGGCGCGAACCGCCTTTGCTGCCCATACCTATAATGAGGGATTTCGTCGTCTTGGCGCACATCCGCGCCTTATTAATCCAGTCTCGCAAGTGCTGGAGGGCGATTTATATATGCATCAGTTTAAGGTGAATGCCAAAGCGGCCTTTGACGGCGATGTATGGCAATGGCACCAAGATTATGGCACCTG
>MDTG01190420.1_pt1 | contig 21417 bp, 19 predicted proteins | sample 811421 | NCBI WGS metagenome assembly MDTG01 (sample SAMN05326645, study PRJNA326480) | marine metagenome | isolation source: seawater | place: Pacific Ocean: South East | collected 2011 | reverse complement strand
GTCAGACTTAGAGAAAAAGTTAAACATTAAATTATTAAAAAAAATTGTATTAGTTACTTATCATCCAGAAACATTAAAAAAAAAAACCTCTATATCTAATTTAAAGAACTTATTTAAGGCTTTAAGGACTCTAAAAAAAACAACAGTGATATTTACAATGCCAAATTCAGATATTGAGTCAATGGTTATACATAAATTTATTACAAAATTCGTATCTAAAAGAAAAAATTATTATTTATTTAAATCATTAGGACAAAAAAAATACTATTCTTTTTGTAATTTTTCAGATTTCATGATTGGAAATTCATCAAGTGGACTACTGGAAATGCCAACATTCAAAAAATTCTCTATTAATATTGGAGAAAGACAATCAGGACGTATAAAAGCTAAATCTGTAATTGATAGCACAGCCCATACAAAAAATATTATTAAAGCAATTAAGTTTGCTCTTAATCCAGTCAATAGAAGAAAGATTAAAAATGTTATAAATCCTTATGGTAGAGGAGGAGCTTCAAAAAAAATACTTAATATCTTAAAGAATAAGAATTTTAATAATTTAATTATGAAAAAGTTTTTTAATATAAAATTTAAATGAAAATATTGTTTATTGGAACAGTTTTATTTTCAAAAAATATTTTAGATGAGATACTAAAGTCTAAAAATGAAATTGTAGGTGTAATAGGTAAAAAAAAATCAAAATTTAACTCTGATTACTTTGATATGGTCAAATATTCTAAAATTAAAAGAATTGACTCTACTTATTCTGACAATATTAATTCAATTAAAATTTTACAATGGGTCAAAAAAAGGAAGCCTGATATTATCTTTTGTATAGGATGGCATCAATTATTAAAAAAAAATTTTTTAAAGATAGCACCGAGAGGTGTCGTTGGTTACCATCCTAGTGATTTGCCAAGAAATAGAGGGAGACATCCGATTATATGGAGCTTGGTTTTAGGATTGAAAAAAATTGGTTCGTGTTTTTTTTATATGAATAGTAAAGCAGACACGGGTCGAATTATTTCCAAAAAAATAATTAGAATTAAAAAAAAATATGACTCTAATTTAATCTATAAAAAGTTAATAATTGTTGGAAAAAAGCAGATTAGGGAAATAATGCTTAAAATCGCAAATAATACACTTAAGTCTTTTCCTCAAAATAATTTACAAAGCAACAGTTGGAGAAAAAGATCGGAGATAGATGGTAAAATAGACTGGAGAATGAGCGCAGATAATATAAATAATCTAGTTAGAGCCTTAACAAAACCATATCCTGGAGCATATTTTCTTTTAAAAGAAAAAAAAATAACCGTTTGGAAATCTAAAGTAATTAATTTAAATATAAAAAATATTGAACCAGGAAAAATTCTTAAATCTAAGAAAAATTTAATAGTTAAATGCGGATATAAAGCATTAAAGCTTATTACTTTTCATCCAAAAATTAACTTAAAAAAAGTAAAATATTTATGAAATCACTTGTAATTTCACCTCATCCAGATGATGAAGTTTTAGGAGTTGGCGGTACACTCTTTAAAAGAAAAAATGCGAAAAAAAATAATTTTTTATATTGGATAATTGTAACAAAATTAAATTCAAGCACTCCTAAGAAAAAAATCTTGAGTCGAAATAATGAAATAAGAAAAATATCTAAACTTTTTGGATTTAAAAAAGTTTTTCAACTTAATTTCAATACTACTGAATTAGATAGTTCATCAAAGAAAAAATTAATTAAAAATTTTTCTGATATTTTTAATAAAATAAAACCTAATGAGCTATTTGTTCCTCATTTCTCTGATGTGCATTCTGATCACAAAATTGTTTCAGAAGTTATCTCAACTTGTACAAAAAATTTTAGATTCCCATTTATTAAAAAAATTTTAGCCTATGAGGCACTCTCCGAGACAGATTATAATCTTAACAGAAAAAAAGCTTTTTTCCCTAATTACTATGAGGATATTACAAAGTATTTAGGCAAAAAAAAGAAAGCAATGAAAATTTACAAATCAGAAATTAAAAAATTTCCTTTCCCAAGAAGTATAAAGGCAATAGATGCTTTAGCAAAACTAAGAGGTTCACAAATAGGAAAAAATGCTGCAGAAAGCTTTGAAATCCTTAGAGAAATAAACTAGGCAAATGATATATTTAGGAATTTATGTTGGACATAATGCTAGCGCAGCTTTAATGCAGGATGGCAAAATAATTTATGCATTACAAGAAGAAAGATTTACGAATCTTAAAAATTTTTACGGTTACCCAGCAAAGTCAATAGAATATTGCTTAGAATACGTAAAGAGTAAAAATTTAATAATAGACATTGCTGCTTTTTCAAATACTAGTCATCCTTTATTTTTTTCTAAATACAGATTCAATAATTTTTTTAATATTTCTGATTTTGATAAATTTTATTCCATCTCCTTAAATAAAGAAAAAGCAGTTTCTTTTGTAAAAAATCATAAAAAGTGTAAAAAAAACAAAGGTTTTTATTTGCCCTTCGATAAGTTTAATCAAAAATATTATTTTAACGGAAAATTTGGCAGCAGTATGCTTGAAGCACAATTAAAAAAACAAGCAAAACAAAATATTAAAAAGATTATTTTTCTAGATCACCACACTTGTCATGCTTACTATTCATATTTTAGCGCTAAAAATAGAAAAGATAATAGCTGTGTAATTTCAGTAGACGGTTGGGGCGATGGAGCTAATCAGACTGTTTGGATAGTAAAAAAAAATAAATTAAAACTAGTAGCAAGAACTGATCAATTTGAAATTGCAAGAATATATAAGTTTATTACTTTAATTTTAAATATGAAACCCGAAGAGCATGAATTTAAAGTAATGGGATTATCAGCTTATTCCAAAAAAAGATATATTTTGGATGTTTATAAAAAAATTTTTAAAAATATTCAAAAATTTAATGGTATTAAAATAGTCCACAATAAAAGACCAAAAAATTTATATAAGTTTTTAAAAGAGTCTACAAAAAATACTCGCTTTGATAATATTGCTGGAGGTCTACAATATTTTGTAGAAAAAGTAATAAAAGATCTTTTAATAAGGATTAATAAAAAATATAAAGTAAAAAATTTTTATTTTTCTGGCGGTGTAGCTATGAATGTAAAAATGTACAATAGTTTAGGAAGGTTAAATTTTGTTAATTATCTTTACTCTCCTCCTTCAGGTAGCGATGAGAGCCTTTCTATCGGCGCATGCTATTATTTATCTCAAAATGTTAAAACTCATTCTTTAAATAATATTTATTTAGGAAAAAATTTAGTCAACAAAGACGTAAAGTTAAATTTAGGATTAATAAAGAAAAAATTCTCAAATAATAATTATAAAGTAACAAGTAATTTCAATCATAGAGATTTAGCATCATTACTAATGAAAAACGAGATTATAGCAGTTGCTCGTGGAAGAGAAGAATTTGGCGCGAGGGCTTTAGGAAATCGAAGTATAATCGCTAACCCATCCAATTTTGCAGTTGTACAAAATATTAATGAAAGCATAAAAAATAGGGATTTTTGGATGCCTTTTGCATTAACAATACTTAAAGAACAACATAAAGGATATATTGATAATAAGAAAAATTTTGAATGCAATTATATGACTATGTCATTTGATACAAAGAAAAATAATTTTAATAAAATTAAAGCTGGATGTCATCCATATGATAAAACTGTTAGACCTCAAATTTTAGATAAAGAATCAAATCCTAATTATTATTCAATTATTCAAAATTTTTTTAAAAAAACTGGCATTCCAGCGCTCTTAAACACTAGCTTGAACCTTCATGGGAGTCCAGTGGCATCAAGTTTAGACAATGTGATTTATACCTTTAAGAGATCTGGCTTGAAGTACTTATATTTAAATGATAATTTTTTAATCAAGAAAAAATAAAAATTTTTAAATGAGCAAACCTATAAAAATTTATTTGTGTGATCTAACTTACGATACTATGATTTTAGTGTCGGATACAATTCCAATAAATATTGGTTTCATATCTAGTTATGTAAAAAGTAAGTTAGGCGAAAAGGTAGAAATAGAGCTATTTAAATACCCTAACGACCTGCTAAATAAAGTTAAATCTGATCCACCAGATATTTTAGGTCTAAGTAATTATTCTTGGAATAGTAATTTATCTGAATATTTTGCCAAAAAAACAAAAGAATTAAATTCAAATTGTATTGTAATCCAAGGCGGCACTAATTTTCCACATACGCCAGAAGAGCAAAAAAATTTTTTATTAAACAGGCCAAACACAGACTTATATGTTTTATTTGAGGGTGAAAGATCGACACTAGGAGTAGTTGAAAGATATTTGGCAACTCAAAACAACCCAGAATTATTTTTTGAAAGTCCAATTGATGGCTGTATGTTTATTGATCCAAAGACTAGAGAGACTAATGAGCCAAAATTAATCTCCGGCAAATATCTTGAGAGAATAAAAGATTTGGATGAAATTCCTTCACCTTATTTAAATGGAATGCTTGATAAATTTTTTGATGGCAAATTAACTCCTTTTATAGAAACTAATAGAGGATGCCCATTTACTTGTTCATTTTGCCATACTGGAGCGAACTATTATCATAAATTAAATAAATTTTCTCAAACAAGAGTTGAAGATGAAATAGATTTCATTGGAAAAAAATGCAATCAACTAAATATTACTAATTTACACATGGCTGATGTAAATTTTGGAATGTATCCGCAAGATAAAGTAGTTTGTGAATTTTTACTTAGAAGTAAAAAAAAATACAATTGGCCACTTCAAATTATGGCGACAACTGGAAAAAACAGTAAAAAAAGAGTTATGGAAATAACAAGTATTTTAGGAAATATGTTTTCGGTAAACATGTCACTACAATCAATGAGCGAAACTGTTTTATCAAATATAAAAAGATCAAATATTCGTCATTCTGATATGATTGCAGTAAATAATCATTTAAGAAAAGCAGGAAGGTCGACTAAAGCTGAATTAATATTACCTCTTCCAGGTGAAACCAAAAAATCGTTCATAGAGGGACTTAATGCTGTTTTAGAGTCAAATGCTTCTTCAATAACAATTTATACACTAATGATGCTTGAAGGAACTGAATTTAAAAATCCTTCATTCAGAAAACAACATGATTATAGAACAAAATATAGAATTATACCTTTAAATTTTGGAGAATATGATGGAGAAAAAATTTTTGATTTTGAAGAGGTTGGTATAGCAACTAAAGATTTAAGTTTTGAAGATTATCTATCTTTAAGGTCAATCGCCTTAATGGTTGAGGCGCTATATAATGGAAAGCCGTATAATGAATTTTTCCAATATGCGAAAGAAAATGATATTAAGTTTGCAGATTTCCTTAATTATCTCCATCAGAATATAGATAAAAGCCCTGCTTCGGTTAAGAACATATTTCAAGAGTTTGTACAAGAAACAAAGGGTGAATTATGGGACAAGGAGGAAGATTTAGTTAATTTTTATAAAAAAAAAGAAAATTACCAAAAGCTAATCGACGGAAAAGTAGGTGGGAATTTAATTTACAAATATAAATCTAAAAGTTTGACCGAAGCAAAATATGGTTGGATTGAGTTTATCTCTAATCAATTACTAGAAATGATTAAAGATCAAAATAAACAGGCAAATATAAATAAGATAACTCAAGAAATCAAAGAACTTAAATTGTTTATTGAATTAAAATTAGAGAACCTATTAGAGTCAAAAGAAAAAATAGATATTGGAAAATTTGATTTTGAATATGATATCTTAGAATGGATTGATTGTAATGGATCTAAAAAATTTTCTGATTGTAAATTGAAATCTAAACAAACCTATTACTTTGAGTTTACTCCAGAACAAATTATTAACAGAAAAGATTACTTTGCAAGATATGGGAAAGATATTAACGCTTTGTCAAAAATTGTAACAAGAATTAGTAACTTAGAAGACCAATTTAGAAAAGTCAGAACCTCAGAGGGAAAAACATTTAGAGACATATATGGAAAATCTTCCGAACAATTTACTAAGTACGCTATATCAAATTAAATATGAGAATTGATAAAAAAAAAAGCTTTGGCTCACTTTTGGAAGTAGCAAAAACTACTCAAGTAAAAAAACATAATGTTTCGTCAGCTATTTTTCCTGTCATAATTTCAAATCAAAATGATTTAAATATTGTTTTTTTTAATTACTGGAGAAATAAAAATAAAATTAATGAAAAAAATCTAAGAATTTATACTAAGATCTATGATACTGAAGGAAACTTAATTTGTCACCATGGCGAAAGAATTTCAAAGTATCACAATCAATTATCAATAAAAAATATTTTAAAAAAGAATAATATTAAAACAACTAATTTTCTAGGATCAGTTAACGTAGAAATATTATCTTTAGAAGCAATAAGTTTTCCATTTCCAGCGATTACAGCAGTTTATAACTCAAACAATATTTATAGTGCAATTCATAGCGCTGGCAGGCTTAAAAACAATGTTGAAAAACAAGAAATAATGTACACAGACGAAAGCAATTGGACATGCAAATTTGGAAACTCAGTCACTCCTTTCTTCCATTATTTTGTTGGAAGTCAAACTCCTTATCAAAAATTTATTTTAGTAAAAGTTTTTGATAAAAATTATAGGCTAAAAAATAAAAAAAAAGTAGACATAGGTTCGATTAATCCTTTTGGCTCTAAAATATTTTTTATTGATGAAATATTTAAAAAAAATAAATTTAAAAATTCGGACTTTATATCTGTAAATGTTGAACATAACTCAGTATTCCCTAGAATGATAGTTGGAAACTTTCACAAGAAGAAAAATTTTTATGAAGCTTCTCATAGCTCTCCAGTTATAAAAAAAAATTATTATATAAAAAAAACAAAGTTTCCATTTATGTCTAGAATAGCTTTAAGTAAAAATAAAGATTTGAATTTACAACTTAAAATTTTTCCAAATTTGCCTGGAGGAGATTTTACTGGTGAAACCTTTGTTCAAAAATCAAATGAAAATTACTTTAAAAAAACTAATGAAACTTATAAATTTTCAAAAAAAAATTTAAATTCAATCAGCGCTTTCAAGCTGAAAGATGATGAGGAATTTAAAAGTATGAAATTAAAAGGCAGTAAAGTCCCTGAGAGAATTTATACTTGTAGCTTCTATACTGTTAAAAACGTTAAAAGTGATTATAGCCTTGACATTGCTGAAACATCATTTGCCTCTTATTATCCTAAAAAATTTACACACTGGGGGCACGGATATCTTGGTGAGGGATTTGATACAGTAATTATGATTGTCAATGATGATTGTGATTTAAATAAACCCAAGTCAATTAAAGGAATTTTAAACATTTATTCAAATAATTTTCATGAAAAATTAAAAGTTAATATTGAAGGTAATTCTTCATTATCCTTGAATTTATCAAAGTTGGAAGTATTAAAAAAATTAAAAAATAAAAACAAAAATTTTATAAGTTGGCAGCTTAAGTTGAAAACTCCCGGTTGTGACACTAGATGGATTAGCTATAGAACTAAAGACGGCTCCATTTTTGGTGACCACGGATTTTAAAATCCCTGTCATAATCCTTCAAAATCAATAATTAATCTAATCAATAAAATTGAAAAAAAAATTAATTCATCTTTTTCAGTATAAATTTACTAATCATGATTATGATAACAGAGAGTATCATGATTTAGAAAAAAAATTTAAGATTAAAGTTTTAGTGCATGATCTCTCTAAAATTTTTTTTCCAAATTTAGACTACATTAAAGCAAAAAGTTTAAAAAAATCAAAAAAATTTAAATCTTTAAAAAATTGGATGAAATCTTTAGATAAATTAAAAAAAACAAAAAATGCAGTAATCGTTAATGAATTAGCATTTGACTCATTCAAATCTTTAATCATTCATTATTATCTAAAAAAATCTAATTTACCCATGATTGTAGATCAAAATATTGGTGTAGTCAGCGAAGTAAATTTTAATATACATCGAATAAATTCAAATACTATTTTGGATAAATTTAAAAGAATTTTAATGAATAATTATCTTTTGTTATATTTTTTAAAAACAAAACTATTAAAAATACTTTTCTTTTTTATTAAATTTAAAAAAATTATGATACTCCAATCAGGATCAAATAGTATAAATTTACCTTTTAGATGTAATGAAAGAAAAATTATTAAAGTTCACTCAAGGGATTATTCAAATTCTTTAATTCGTAATAAAACAAAGATTAAAAAAAAGAATAAACCAATTATTTTTTTAGATGCGACATTCCCATACTTTATGGATGATGAAGAGCTTTTTTATCATAGAGAAATGAAACTTGATCTGAATAAATATTTTAAAGAGCATAATTATTTCTTTGATAAATTGGAGGATTTTTTTTCAACAAAAGTTATTATTACACCTCATCCAAAAACAAGAGGTACTCCAAATCCTTTTTTTAAGAAGCGATCTATAGACTCTCGAAGAGATGCAACGTTAAAATTAACGCCTTCTTCTCTTTTTGTTTTATGCGGAATGTATGTTAGTACAGCCATTTCATTTGCAATTTCAAGCTATAAACCAATTTTCTTTCTTGTCTCTGATCAAATGAAATCAAATTATGAAAAACAAATTAAAACTGTGAATGAAACTGCTAAACTAATAGGAAGAAGTTTATTAGATATAAACCAATTTAAAAAAAAGGAAATTTTAAATAAGATGATAGTTAATAAAAAACTATATAATAATTATAAATATAAATTTTTAACTTCTAAAAAATTACCGAAAGATCCAAATCATATTATTTTTGGAAAATTTTTGTGATAGATTTAAATTATTATATTTTATAAAAAAATTTAGAAAGAAATGGAAATTAAGACACACTGCAAACAAGGAAGAAACGGATGATTAAAAAAAAATTTCAAAAATACTTGATTGACCATAATACAAAAACTATCGATTCGTTAAAAAAAATAAATAAATTAGGAGGTCGATCATTAATAGTTGTATCAAATAAAAAAATTTTAAAAGGGATTTTAAGTAGCGCTGATTTAAGAAGAGCAATATTAAATCACAGTATAACTAATGAAAAAATAAATAAAATTTATAATAAAAAACCTAAATTTATATTTTCTGATGAAGTTAAAGAAAAAATAAAGAAAATACTTCCCAACGTCAAAAGATTTAATATTATCCCTATAATTGACAGAAAAACAAAAAAAATAGTTGATGTCCTTGACTCAAATAAATTTCATTCATTAAATATCAAGAAAAAGAATAAAAAATTAAAGCTTGATGTTGTTATAATGGCAGGAGGAAGAGGTACTAGATTGATGCCATATACATCAGTATTACCAAAACCTCTTTTACCAATTAATCAAAAACCTACTATTGATCATATTATCGATAAATTTATGAGGCATAGCGTCAAAAAATTTTTTGTAACTCTCAATTATAAATCTGAAATTTTAAGAACGTATTTAAAAGATTTAAGTAAAATCAATCACTTAATAACGATACAAGAGAAAAAGCCTCTTGGTACTGCTGGGAGTTTATTTTTAATTAAAAATAAAATTAAAAATGATTTTTTTCTGACAAATTGTGACACAATTATTAATGAAAATTACGAAGATATTTTCAAGCATCATAAAACAAAAAAAAATGATATTACAATAGTCGCCGCATCAAAAAAATTTAAGATTCCTTATGGAGTTTGTGACATAACAAAAAATAATTTTGAAATGAAAGAGAAACCAGAATTGAAATATAGTGTAAATACTGGCTTTTATATAATTTCTAAAAATTGTTTAAAAATTTTAAAGAAAAAGCAATACTTAGATTTTAATAACTTTTTATTAAAATGTAAAAAACATAACAAGAAGATTGGAATTTTTAAAATAAAAGAAAAAAGTTGGATAGATGTAGGACAAATGCAGGAATACAAAACTAACTTTAATAAAGATATTTAAATTGAAAAAAAAAGTTCTAATATTTGGTTTTGGCTCAATTGGAATAAGACATGCAAATTTATTGTATAGAATAAAAAAAATATCTAATGTTGTAGTTTTTTCTAGCAGAAAAATTAATAAATTTAGATCAACCAATAGTATAAAAGATATTATAAAATATAATCCGGATTATATTGTAGTTTGCTCTGAAACCAATCAGCATCATCAAGCCATAAAGATAATAGAAAAATATTTTAAAAATAAGGTTGTATTAGTTGAAAAACCTCTTTTTCATAAACCCATAAAATTAAGTTTTAAACATAATAAATATTATGTTGGATATAATTTGAGATTTCATCCAGTAATTAAATTTTTAAAAAATAAAATAAAACTAAAAGAAATTTTTTCTGTATCAATTTTTTGTAATTCTTTTCTTCCTAAATGGAGAAAAAACATAGATTATTATGACTCTTATTCGTCATCAAAAACAAGAGGTGGAGGTGTTCTTTTAGATTTAAGTCATGAAATTGACTATTTACAATGGCTCTTTGGAAAAGTGAACAAGGTTGAATATAAAAAAATAAAAAAAATTTCAAATTTAAAAATAAAATCAGAAGACGTAGCCCAAGTCATCGGTAAGATTAGAAACATTAATTTTTACTTAAATTTAACATATTTTTCAAGATTTGAAGAAAGACGAATTATAATTGACAGTAAAAATGAAACAATAATAGGTGATTTAATAAACAGTAACATTAAAATTATTAATAACAACAATTTAAAAATAACTAAATTTAAAAATAATATAAACCAAACCTATCTTGATCAGCACCTGGCTATACTAACTAATCAGCCTAAAAATCTTTGTAATATTGAAGATGCAAAAAACACTATATCTTTGATTGACGAATTAAAAAAAAAAATATGATAATTTTAGGTGCAATCTTTGCTAGAGGAAATTCAAAAGGTATTAAAAATAAAAACTTATTGAAGTTTAAAAACAATTCTCTTGTAGGCCACGCAGTTAATCAAGCTTACAAATCGAAATTTATCAAAAAAGTGTATATTTCTTCTGATAGCAAAAAAATTATAAATGAAGCTAAGAAATATAGAGCCATAGCTCCTTTTATAAGACCAAAATCTCTCTCCTCTGACACTGCGAAACATATATATGTATGGAGACATTTCATTAATTATCTAAAAAAGAATAAAATAAATGTAGACTATATTGTAGATATTCCAACATGCACTCCTCTTAGGAGTATATCTGATTTAGATAAATGTATAAAATTAGCAGTCAGAAAAAATTTAGATATGGTTCACACAATTTCTAAATCAAACAAAAATCCTTATTTTAATATGTTAGAAAAAAAAGGAAAAAAATTTAAAATTATCAAAACTCCAAAAAAAAGAATTTCTAGAAGACAAGACGCACCAGAATGTTTTAATTTAGCTAATGTATGTTATGTTTTTAAACCTAGATATATCTTGAAAACAAAAGATTTTTTGTCTGGAAAAGTAGGCTTTATTGAAATTCCCAAAGAAAGAGCTATCGATATAGATGATAAAATTGATTATAAAGTGGTTTCAACTTTATCCAAAAAAAGATGAATAAAAAAACAATTATCGTAACAGGTGGACTTGGAACCATAGGCCTTTCTTTAACCAATAGTTTGTTGAAACAGGGACACATAGTAATTGCTGTAGATACAAAAAAAATTAGAATAAGAGATAATAGCGCAAATCTTTTTATTTTTAAAATGAACTTAAATAAAGAGGATGGAATAAAAAAATTAATTAATCTATGTGAAAAAAAGTTTAAAAAAGTTGATGCACTAATTCATTGCTCTTATCCAAAAACAAAAGATTGGGGAGTAAAATTAGATAAGCTTAAACAAAAAAGCTTGAATGAAAATTTGATAAATCAACTAGGTTCTACGATTATTATTAGTAAAAATATAATTAAACTTTTTTTGAAACAAAAGTATGGCAGTCTAATATTGCTATCATCAATAATGGGAGTGAATAATCCAAAATTTGAAACCTATAAAGGAACAAACATGTCAAGTCCGATTGAGTATTCTGCTATAAAATCAGGAATTATTTCGATAACAAAATATTTAGCAAAATACTACTCAAAGAAAAATCTTAAAATCAATTGTGTAAGCCCTGGAGGTATAAAAAGTAAACTACCAAAAAGATTCATAAAAAATTATAAAAAACAATGTAATTTTAAAGGTTTGTTAGACCCAGAAGATGTAGTTAATACAATTAATTTTTTGTTATCAGAAAAGTCAAATTCAATTTCAGGTCAGAATTTTGTAATTGATGACGGTTACTCATTATAAGAAAATTTCTTTTGAATATGAGAGGTAAAAAGATCTTAGTTGTTGGAGGAACAGGCTTTTTAGGTTTTCACCTGATTAAAAAATGCATTAGTCTAAACATGATTATAACAAGCATTTCTAGACGAAAACCTAGTCAATTTCAGAAGCTCAATAAAGTCGAATACAAAACTTGTAACATCACTAGTTTACAAAGATTAAAAAAACAAATTGATAATGATTATGATTTTGTAGTTAATCTAGGCGGAAATATTGATCACAAAAATAAAAACAAAACGTATAGTAGTCATTATCTCGGTTTAAAAAACTTGTACAATATTTTTAAAAATAAAAAAATTGAAAGATTTGTTCAAATAGGTAGTTCATCGGAATATGGAAAAATTTTTGGCTCAGTAAAAGAAAGCAATACTTGTAAACCAAAAATGATTTATGGTCGATCGAAATTAATGGCAACAAATTTTTTATTTAAAAAAAATAAACTTAAAAATTTTCCTTTTACTATTTTAAGGTTTTTTCAAGTTTATGGACCCTATCAAAAGACAAACAGATTGATTCCATTTGTTATCTCTTCATCTCTAAAGAATAAAAGATTTAATTGCTCAGAAGGCAGCCAGCTTAGAGATTTTCTTTACATTGATGACGCCATTGATTCAATAATTAAAAGTTTTAAAAGGGAAGAGTCTAAGGGGAGGATTATTAATATTGGTTATGGTACACCGTTTGAAGTTAAAAAAATTGTACTTATGATTAATGCTTTAATTCAAAAAGGCAAACCTATATTTGGAAAACTAATTTTACGAGTTGATGAAAGTAAGAATATTTATCCTGATTTGAGAATAGCTAAGAAAATATTAGGATGGAAAAACAAAACCTCATTAAAAGAAGGATTAATTAAAACAATTCAATTCTACAAAAAAAAACTTTAAAATATGAAAGTCATAATTTTAGCAGGTGGTTTCGGCACTAGGTTATCTGAGTATACAAAACGTATACCTAAACCCATGGTAAAAATAGCAGGTTATCCAATTATCATTCATATAATCAAGCACTACATGAAATATGGCTTAACAGATTTTTATATTGCTGCTGGCTATAAAAGCAATGAAATAAAAAAATATTTTAAAAATTTTAAAAAAAATGCTGTACCATTTAGGCACAAAATTAAAAAAAAAAGTTGCTATATTTCAATAGTTGATACAGGTCAAAATACTTTAACCGGAGGTCGTTTAAAGAGATTAAAAAAATATATTAAGCCCGGAGAAACATTTATGTTTACATACGGAGATGGACTTTGTGATGTAAATTTAAAAAAATTGTTGGGATTTTATAGAAAAAGTAAAAAAATGATTGCTGTAACTGCAGTGAGGCCGCCAGCAAGATTTGGTGAAATTCAAATATCTGGGGATATTGTAAAATCTTTTAAAGAAAAACCACAAATATCTCAAGGATGGATTAATGGTGGTTTTTTTGTAACGAATTATAATTTTTTTAATTATATTAAAAACGACAAAACTATATTAGAAAAAAAACCTTTAGAACAAGCTTGTAAAAAAAGAAATTTGTCAGCATATAAATTTAAGGGTTTTTGGAAATGCATGGATACTTTAAGAGATAAACAGGTTTTAGACAAAATAATGAAAAAAAGACTTAAAAAATGAAAAAACAATTAGATTATGTTTTAACTCTTAAAACGTACATAATTTTTTTAAAAAAAAATAATCTATATGACCATAAAAAGATTTTCTTTTATGAAAACAATATAGAAAAATTAAGAAATTGGACAAACTTAGATTTTAGTAAAAATGTTGAGTGGTATAAGAAAATAAAAAAAAACAATAAAGCCGTAGTTCAAAATGTCCATCTAGAAAAAATGAAAAAGTGGACTTACGATAAAAAAAAAGGAACTATAAGTCATGATAGCGGAGAATTTTTTTGTATTGAGGGAAAAAGAATTAGTAATACTAAAAGAGAAGTCAACAGCTGGGATCAGCCATTTATTAAACAAATTGGTTATAAAGGAGGTATAATTGGCCTTGTAAGATCTATGATTAAAGGTGTCCCTCACTATTTAGTTGATGCTAAATTTGAACCAGGAAATTATAATGATATTCAATTGAGCCCATCTCTTCAGGCAACGTATTCAAATTTAAATAGAGTGCATTTAGGCAATAAACCTAAGGTAGCAAATAAATATTTTAAAAAAAACTTTAAAACAATTAGAAAATTTTGGGTTACAGAGGATGGGGGAAGACTTTTTAAAAAGAGAAACTTACATTGGATAATTCAATATAACGGTAAAATCAATCTACCTGGCCCAACTTACAAATGGTTAACCTTGTGGGAATTAGATAAGTTTATTAAAATGGGTTATTACGTGGGTCCACACCTAAGATCAATTTTATCATTAATTTAAAATCATGAAAAAAAAAAGTATTGGTATAATAGGCGCAGGAAAACATTTTGTAGAAAAGATTTTTCCTATAATGTCAAATTCTAATTTTTATAAAATTAATGGTATTTTAAGAAGAAGTAAAAAATCTTTTAAAAATATACCAGTTATGAGTCAAAATGAATTTTTTAAACAACCATTTGATTTTGTGTATATTTGCTGTCCAAATAATTATCATGAGAATTATATATTAAAATCTTTAAATTCTAATTTTAATGTTATTTGTGAAAAACCATTTTTATTAAATAATAGAAAATTAAATAAAATTCTTAATCTAGCATATTTTAAAAATAAACTTATTTTTGAGTGTTTCATGTACACTTATCATCCAGTCTTCAAGTATTTGAAAAAGATAATTCAATCTAAAAAATATGGTAATATTAAATATGTAATTTCTAATTTTAGATATCCATCATTAAAAAAAAATGACAATAGGTATAAAATAAATGAGGGTAAAGGCTTCTTTAATGACGCAGCTTCTTATCTTGTTTCGCTTGAGAGCTATCTATTTAGTAATTCCAACCTCAATTTTAAAGTAACTACGAAAAAAATTAAAAACAAAGTTGACTTAAGAGGGTATATCTTTTTAGAAAAAGATAATAAATCGAGGCACTATTTTTGGGGTGAAGGGCAAAATTATTCTAATAACATTGAGATATTTTTTGATGATGCAACTATACATATTGACAAATTTTTTAGTAAAGCTAAAAGTGAGCCGATTTACTTAAAAATTTACACCCGGAAGTTAAAAATAGTTAAGTTTAAGCCAGTAAATCAATTTAAATTAATGTTTGATAAAATTAGAAAAAACTACCAAAACAAAAAATTCAAAAATTTGAATTATAATCTTATTAAAAATCAAATGAGCTTACTTAGTAGGTTAAATAAATCATAATGAGAGTTATTAAATTTAGTACACCTCTTCAAGACAAGAAATACTTTAATAATGTAAAAAAGCTACTCGACTCTAAAAAATCGTTACACGGACCGGGTGAGAATATTTTTAAAATTAAAAAAGATTTAAAAAAACAATTCGGTTTTGAACATGTTCATTTAACCAATAGCTGTACCGCCGCAATGGAGATATGTGCTCTAATGTTAAACTTAAAAAAAAATGATGAGGTTTTAATGCCATCATATAACTATAACACTACCGCTTCAAGTTTCGTAAGAACAGGGTGTAAAATAAGGTATTGTGATATAAGAAAAGAAAATTTGTTGCCTTCGTTCGATGATTTTAAAAAAAATGTTAATAAAAATACCAAAGTTATTATAGTAATTCATATGCAAGGTTTATGTGTTGAATATTTGGATAAGTTAAAAAATTTTTGCTCTAAAAAGAAAATTATATTAATAGAGGATGCAGCACCAGCGCTTGGTACCTTTTTGAAGAATAAATCAGTTGGCAGCTTTGGGGATTTTGCGACATTTTCTTTTCATGAAACAAAAAATTATCAGAGTGGTATAGGCGGATTACTAGTGGTTAATAATAAAAGATTTAGGAAGAAATCAGATTTGGTTTTTGATAAAGGCACCGACAGAACTTATGTTGTTTCAGATCCTAATTACCATAAAAAATATTATTCTTGGGTTGAACTAGGATCTTGTTTTAGACTGCCGGAACTAAACGCAAGTTATTTACAACCACAAATTAAGGATATTAATAGAGTAATAGATTATAGAGGGAAATTATTTAAAAGATATTATGAAAATTTTTCTAATTGGCTTAAAGATGAATTTTTAATTTGCAACAAATATAAACATAAAGACAAATATAACTATCATGCGTTCACAATAATCCTTAAGAACAAAGAGAGAGAAAAATTTTTAAAATATCTTAAAAATCAAAAAATAATTGCTTTTATAAGCTTTGAAGCTTTACATTTATCTAAAATGGGAAAAAAGTGGCTTACAAAAAATACAAAATTAAAAAATACTAATGAGATAATCAAAAAGATTGTAAGACTACCCATGCACAATAAACTAACTATACAAGAAGTAGATTACATTTCCCAAAAAGTAAAAGATTACTTTAAAAAATAATTTAATCAAAAATCAATGAGATTTCTTTTGGTCGCCTATAATGACTCAGATGGCGTTGGGCAAACTGCAGTCAATTTAAATTCAACTTTAAATAACTTAGGCCATAAATCTAAGCTTATTTTATTAAATAAAACTGTAAACTTAAAAGATATATTTAAAATAAAAAGGTCTTTTACTAAAAGAGTTTTTTTCTATTTTTTTGAATTTTTGAAAAAACGATATTCAGATCTATTTTCTTTCGGAAATAGCACTGTAAAATTTAAAGATATAGAAAAGCATACGAGCGAGGCAGACATAATAATTGTTTATACGTTACATAAAATTCTAACTTTAAATATGCTAGCAAAATTATATGATCAAAAAAAGATAATTTATTTTCGTCCTTTAGATATGGAATTAGCAACTGGAGGATGTCATGTAAATTTCCTCTACGAAAGTGGAATTGAGTGCAAAAAGTACATTACAGGATGTGGTGAATGTCCGAAATTGAACAAATTAAACTTATTTGATTTGTCAAACAAAATTTTTAAAAATAAAAAAGAATTTATTGATAAATATAAACCAACTATTTTGTTAGAAAATAAATTCACAAAAAAATTTTATGACAATTCACCGATATCTAAAAACGGAAAAAATGAGGTCGTTTATCTAACAGTTAGAGAAAGTCGAAAACGGTTAATCGAAAAAGAAAAAGCTCGAGATTTATTCCGATTAAATTACGAAGAAAAAATATTGCTTTTTGGCACATACAATTTTGATGCACCACATAAGGGCGGGCGAATACTAAATGAAATTTTAAATTTGTTCGTAAATTATTGTAATAAAAAAAATAGTAATATTCTAAAAAAAAACAAGGTTAAACTAGTAACTTTTGGAAGAAAACAAAGTTTTGGATTAGAGAATTCACAAATTTCTTGGCTTCACTTAAACGAAATTAAAAGTGATAAAGAACTTAATGCTCTTTATAGATCAGCTGATGTCTTTTTGTCACCGTCAACGGGCTGTAATGCACCCTCAACTATACGTGAGTCAACAGTAAATAATATTCCAACTATTGCATTCGATAACGGTGAAGCAAGTGAGGCAATAATTAATAATGTCAACGGTTTTCTTATACCAAAATTTGATAAAAATAAATTTGCTGAAGCAATTTATAATACTATATTTAATAAAAAATTTAATGAAGATAAAGAATGGAGCAGCTTTTTGAAATTACGCTATAATCCAAAAACTGAAGCAAAAATGATTATAGATAAAGCACAAAGCGATTTTAAAAGATGAAAATTGATAAATTTAAAAATCATTTTAAAAAAAAAAAAGTTTTGATCACAGGGCACACCGGTTTCAAAGGTTCATGGTTATCCTTATGGATGTATTGTAGTGGAGCAAAAGTATTAGGAATTTCTGACTCTATACCTACCAAACCCTCCCATTTTGAGTTATTAAAGCTTAACAGAAAAATATCATCTAAAATCGTAGATATAACTGATTTAACAAAATTAAAAAAAATTTTTATCAAATTCAATCCTGATTATGTTTTTCATTTAGCAGCTCAAGCCATAGTAAAAACATCTTACTCACAACCTGTTAAAACATGGGAAACAAATTTAATTGGAACTGTAAACATCCTTGAGTGTTTAAGAATGGTAAATAATAAAATTGTAGCAGTAATGATTACTAGTGATAAAGCATATCAAAATTTAGAAATTAAAAGAGGATATAAAGAAAAAGATATTTTAAAAGGGACTGACCCATATGGAGCATCTAAATCATCTGCAGATATAGCTATTAATTCTTATTATCATTCTTTTTTTTCAAAGAAAAAGGGAAAAGTTTCAATTGCAATAGCTAGAGCAGGTAACGTAATTGGAGGAGGAGACTGGTCTTCAGATAGAATTATTCCTGACTGCATAAAGTCCTGGAGCAAAAACAAAAGTGTTATCATAAGAAGCCCAAAATCAACTAGACCTTGGCAACATGTTTTAGATATAATTTATGGATACGCTAAACTAGCAATAAAATTAAATCAAAACCCAAAAATCCACGGAGAGGCTTTTAACTTTGGCCCTGACAAAAAAAATTTTAAGGTAATAGATATACTGAAAAAGATGAAAATTTATTGGCCTAAAATTAAATGGAAAATATCAAAACAAAAAAAATTTAAAGAGAATACTCTTTTACATTTAAATAGCCAAAAATCTAAAAAATTTCTTAAATGGAAAACAGTTCTAAATTTTGATAATTCTGTGAAATTCACCATAGAATGGTACAAAAATTATTTAACAAATAAAAAAAATATTTATTATTATTCTACAAAACAAATTTCTGAATATTTAGCAATTCTTGAAAAAAAAGATTAGTTAATTAATGTTTAAAAAAAATCCTCTGGTTAGTGTAATAATGAACTGCCACAATGGTGAAAAATATCTTAAAGAGAGCATCAAAAGCCTCATCGCTCAAACATACAAAAATTGGGAATTAATTTTTTGGGATAACAAATCTTTTGATAATAGCAAAAAAATTGTTAAACAATTTAAGGATAGAAGAATTAAGTATTTTAAGTCTGAAAAATTCCGAAACCTTTATCATTCTAGAAATTTAGCTATTAAAAAAGCAAAAGGAAAATACATAGGATTTTTAGACGTAGATGATTTATGGGAGAGAGTTAAACTAAAAAAACAAGTAAAATATTTCTTAGAAAATAAAAATATAAAAATTGTTTATTCTAATTTTTTTCTATTAAATCAAATAAAAAGAAAAAAGAATATAGGATATAAGAATTTATTACCAACAGGCCTTATTACACAAAAAATTTTAAATAATTATTCAGTTGGATTAGTCACGACAATGTTAGACAAAAAAATATTCAAAAAATTTAAATTTAATGATAAATATAACATTATTGGAGATTTTGATTTTTTTATTAAATTAAGTGAAAAATATGAATTTGGTTGCATCCAATCTCCCCTTGCATCCTATAGAGTGCATGATTCTAATTTGTCAGGAAAAAGGATAGACTTACATATAAAAGAATTAAAAGAATGGTTAATCATTAACAAAAGAAGATTAAACAATTTATCTTTCAGCATAAATTCAATTTATAAAACTTTAATAAAATTAAGAATAAAATATTATATGAAATATTTGGGCGTGTAGTTCAGTGGTAGAACGCTACGTTGACATCGTAGAGGCCATAAGTTCAATTCTTATCACGCCCACCAAATTAAAATTTTTAAATAAATTTTTTTAAATTAACTTTTTGCAATTGTGATAATAAGATTATCAATGTAATCATCATGTAGGTTGAACTTGAGGTCGTGAAGAAACTTCCAGAAGATTTAAGTGGGAAAAAAATTATTAAAAAATTAATAAATGCTACTATTAAAACCTCAAAATTTTTGTGATTTAATTTCTTAATATTTATTCTCAATAAATGAATTACTTTTGAAAAAAATATTAATAGATAGATAACTAATGTTATAAATCCTACTAAACCTGTGCTAACTAAGACGTCTAAATAATAATTATGAGGATGCGTTGTTTCTCTAGTTAACTTTTTTTCACGAGATTTGTTATAAAAATTTTTATAACCTATTCCCAAAATCTTACTGTCACCCCATATATAAAAAGCATGCGCGTATAACGATGAGTGTCCACTACCTCTCTCAAAATATTCTGCTTTCTCTGGATCTGCTTTTGTTTCTTCCCAAAGTTTTTTATTTTTCATTATATTATAACTTTTAAAAGTTCTTGATCCAATAACCTTGGCATTATTATAAAAACTTTCATAACTTACTATTATTTCCTTTGATGAAAAATTATTTATAAATAACGCAAAAACTGCAAATGAAAAAATGATAGGTATTAGTTTTGATCTATAATAAATAATTCCATAAACCATTAAGAAAAATATCCAAATTAACATAGGCATTCTTTGAAAACTTATAAATATTGAAATACTAATTAATGATATCAAAAAAGATTTTAAAATTATTGATTGAAAGTTATTTTTTTTAAATTTAGAAAAGATTATAAAGGCGAGGTAAAAACCAAAATTTTGGATAAACGAGCCAGCTATTTTTTCATCTTGAAAAAAACTTGTTGCAACTTCTTTTTGGATAGTTCCAAATTTATATAATTTCAAACCTATCATATTGTAGCCAAAAAAATGTTGGAAGATTAAATCAAGGCAAACTACTGCAGTGACTATAGCGTAAAAATAAAATATTTTATCTAAATCAAAAACTTTTTCTTTTACAAGATTATAACAAACAAAATAGAATATTAAAAATCGTAAGTATAGAATAGATTTTGAAACATTTATTTGATTGATAGTTGATGAAACTATTAGAACAATACAAAAGAAAAAAAATATTAATATTAATGAATCATAATTAATCTTAATATTTTTTTTAATTAAAAAAATACCACCACAAATAATAATTAATACTAGATTTAGATTTATTAGTAAGTTTCCAGCTACGAAAGATAAAGGAAAGGAAATAAATAGCCAATTTAAAATTGAAGTTAGTTGTTTCAAATTTATTTTAAAAAACATTTATAATACTTAAATTATGCGGCAATTTTTGCAATATAATAGGTATTAATTAAGATAATTTTTATTTACAAAAATTATTATAAATACTATAAATCCTTGCCTGG
>MDTG01219320.1_pt1 | contig 21419 bp, 19 predicted proteins | sample 811421 | NCBI WGS metagenome assembly MDTG01 (sample SAMN05326645, study PRJNA326480) | marine metagenome | isolation source: seawater | place: Pacific Ocean: South East | collected 2011 | reverse complement strand
CCATTGGCGCTGAAAGGCTTGACTTCCGAGTTCGGAATGGGATCGGGTATGACACTTTCGCAATAATCACCAGGCAAATCCTTATACCTATTATAAATAATGTGTCAAAGATAATTTATTAATTAAATCAAAAGTTTAAGATCACTTTAGTATCAACTTTTTATCGAGTATAAAATTAAAGCCTTTTATGCAATAAAAACCTTCTTAAATCCTATTTTTTTTCCTTCTTAAGAATGTCAATTATATTTGATGAGTGCTTCAAAAAATTTACACTTTTTTTCTTAATTCAACTATAAATTTTAGCTTCAAAAAAGTATTTTTTTCTAGATTAATAATTTTATTATCATTTAATAATAAATTATTTTCTAAAATTATATTTATTGTATTTGTTATCATAACATAAATCTAATATTAGAAATTAAAACTTTAAATTAATCAAAATTAATCAGGTAATTTATTAATAATTAAATATCCATTTTTTTTAGTAATATCTAGATTATTATAAGAACAAATAAATGGAGTATTCCAACATAGTCGCCCTTGCCATCCATTGTTTTTATTATTTTCTACATCTGGATAATATATTTTTACATGTTTATTACTTATATCCTCTTTAGATAAATATAGATTTTCAATTTTTTGTATTCCAATAAAAATACTATCTGAATTATTTATTCTAAAAATATTTTTTGAAAAACTAAATAATAAAAATATTGATATAAAAATAGTGAATATTTTTTTTGAAAATTTTTTTGAAATTAACAAATCTATTAAAATAATAAATGATAATGTAGCAAAAATATGTATACCAAATCTATATACTGGGGAAAAATTAAGCCAAAAAATTAAATTAAAAAATACAAAAAGATAGATTATTTTTTTTTCACTAAAGATTTTTTTATTAAAACTTTTATTTTTTAAAAAAAAAGCAAAAAATAAAACAGGTAAAACAATAGTTCCTAAATGTTCTAATATTTCTGTATAATTTCTTTTTAACCAAAATGGAAACCAAGTAAAATTTGATAAATATTCGATAGGTGAATAAATGTTTTCAGAAGATGAATAACTTTTATTAATTAATTCAAGTTGTTTGGAAAGTTTAAGATAGTCACTATTAAACCAACTAACATTTAAACAGGTAAACTTGGTTGGAAAAAAAAAACATCCTGTATAAATAAATTGTTGTGCAAAAAAAATTAAAATAAATAAATAATTAATTAAAAATTTAGTGTTCAAAATATAAAATTTTAAAATCTTAAAATTTTTTAAGTACAGAACGATAGTAAGAAAAATTATTGGTACTACACTTAGTTTTATTAGTATGGCAAATACTGAAAAAGTGAAATTCAAATAAAAATAGTTTTTTTTTTCTATCTCAAAATTTGTTTCGTAAAATTTAATGAAATAATAAATTCCTAAAATTGAAAAAATTAAAGAAGGTATATCTACACCAAATTCAGATATTCTTGTAAACTTTAAGATAAAATAAAATAATAGTACAACTAAATAGTAATCACTTATATTTATTTTTTTTAAATTTAAAATATTTTGCAATGAAAAAATTGTAAATGAAATAAATAATATAAAAGTTGGTAATGTCAAAAAATCATAATTTTTATCATTAAGAAAAAAAATAGAACTAATATTAAGCCATATTGAATTATATACGAAAGTTTGGTCAATATTTGCAAATCCAAAAATTATTTTTTCTTCTAAAAAAGCTATAGCGTAAGGAAGATGGTAATAGCCAAAATCCTCATGATATTTTTGAGATATATACATTGGAATAAGTGAAAATATTATTATTAAATATTTTATATTTGTCTTTTTAATAAAAAATAAAAAATTAATTCTATTTTTTTTTATAAATATAAACAAACCAATCATAAAAATTAAAAAACTTATTTTTAACTCTATTTTTAAAAAAAAATGAATTAAAGTTATTAAAAATGAAATTATTATAAATCCAAGAAACAGATTCAGAAAAAAATTTTTAATTTTTAAATTAATTAAACTACCATAACCTGATATTGACAATGAAATAAAAAGAATACTTACAAAAAATAAGAGTATTTGAAAAAAAATCATAATTTATTATCTATGAAAATTTTGAATCCTTAATTGTTCTATTAAATACTTTAAAAAAATTTATTTTGGTTTTCTTAATGAATTGATTTGAATGAGTAATAAATAATTTTTTTATTAAATAGGTTTCTATTAAACTACCCATTCTAACTATCAAAAATTTCTTTTTATGAACCATTTGATTTTTTTAAAAATTCTAAATTATTTTTTTTAGGTTTTTATTTTGCAATTCAAATATTTCATCACACATTTCTAAATTTTTTTTATTGTGAGAAATTATAATTATTGTTTTTTTTGTTTTCAGCTTACTTAAATTTTCCATAATTTTTCTTTCATTTTCTTCATCAAGTGCGTTTGTAGCCTCATCAAAAATAATTATTTGTTTATCCAAATAATAAGCTCTTGCAATTGCAATTCTTTGTTTTTGACCTGAAGACAATTTTTTAAAAGTTAAGCCTATATCAGTATTTATTCCGTTTGGTAATTCATCTATCATTTTGTCTAGTCTTGCAAATTTAACGGACTCTTTTATTTTTTCTAATGATATTTCTGCATCATTTCCAAATATTATATTCTCTTTAATACTGCCATTTAATAAAAATGTATCTTGTGATGTGATATTAAAAAGATTTTGGTAATTTCGAAGATCTTGAAGACCTTCTATTTTTTTACCATCTATCAACAAACTTCCACTATCAGGTTTAATCAATCTTGTAATGATATTTATAAGAGTAGATTTTCCAGACCCACTTTCACCACTAATTCCTATTAAATTAAATTTATTAATAGAAAAATCTAAGTTATCTAAAATTCTATTATTGTTTGAGAAAGAAAAAGAGACATTTTTAAGTTTAATTTCTTTATTAAATGTAATTTTATTTTGCAGTATTTCATTATTTTTGTAATTTGTATCATCATTAAAAATATTTTTATTTTCTAAATTATAATATTCATTTATTAACGGTAGAGAAGGTTTTCCAAATTTAATTTGCTGATAGGAAACAAAAATTTTATTAATTGATGGCACAAGTCTGTATGATGCAGCTAAATAAAAGCTTAAGGTTATTATGATGCTATCACTACTTTTTCCCAAATAGTGCATAGATAAAATTATCGATATAAATACTAAAATAATAAATTGCTCTAAAAGTACTTTGGGTATTGTTACAACCACAGCATTTCCTGCATCTATTTTTTCAAGAGAATTTAATGATTTATTGAAATTATCTAAAATTTTTTTTATTTTTCCATAAATCAAAATTTCTTTAATACCATTAACCAAACTAAAATTTAAATTAAAAATATTCTCATTATTAAAAATTCTTGATTTAGACCAATCTTTAATTGATTTATTAATCCTTTTAAGAATTAATGCTGCAATAATTACTATTGGAAGAATTAATATTAGTTCATTCATGAATCCTGATGCAATTATTAATAAAATTATTGTAAATGTAATCAAAATCTCTGTAATGAAATTTATAATTGGCCTTATAATATTTGCAGCATAATTATTTACTTCTGAAAAAGTCACATTAAATATTTTTGACATACCTTTTTGAACAAAAAAAAGATAATCTTGATGGAGAATTTTTTTTAATATATCTTTATATAGTTTAGTTCTTATTGAATAAATAAATTTGTAACTTAGTTTATTTGTTATGATAATTGTTACGTTTTTAATAAGAAAAATCGAAAATAAAAGTGAACAGAAAAAAAATATTACATTTTGTTTTAAAGATATCTCTTTTAAATCAACATATTTAGATAAAAACTCAATATTGGAAATTGACTCAGGTTTTAATAAATATGTTACAAAGGGAATTACTGCAGCAATTCCTATAAGTTCTAATAGGGCTTGGATGATTGAAAAAAAAATAATTATTAAAAAAAAAATTTTTTCTTTTTTTTCTAAAAGTTTCCAAAAAGTTATAAAAATTTTCATTAAATTTTTAATTTAAACTTGAAATTTTTTTTAAAAATTTTTTTAAACTTTTATCTGTCAGTTTATTAATACCAGACATCAATTTATTTAAATTTTGTTCTATTTTGACTAAATTAATTTTTTTTTCATTTAAATAATAAATCATTTTATTTTTAGTTTTGTTTTTTTTATTACCAGAATATAGAATTTCATCCAATTTTTCTCCTTTTTTTAAACCAGTAATTTTTATTGAAGGTTTATAATCTGGCAAGACTCTTTTTTTTAAATTAATTAATTTTAGAACTAAATTATAAATAAAGATTGGTTTACCCATTTCAAGGAAAAAAACTTTGTTGCGAATTTTTAAATCAAAGGTCTTTAAGACCAAGTAGCATGCTTGATTTATAGACATAAAATATCTTGACGCTTTTTTATGAGTAATTGTTATAGGCAGATTGTTATTAATCTGATTTAAAAAGTTAGGTATTGCTGAACCTGAACTTCCAATTACATTTCCAAATCTAACAATATTTACAATTTTCTTTTGATTTTTTGCAGACAAATATCTGGTAACATTTTCAGCAGCTCTTTTTGAATAACCTAAAATACTAGTTGGCTCTACAGCTTTGTCGGTTGAAATTAATAAAAAATCTGCATTATTATCAAGAGAAGCTTTGCACAAATTGAAGGTACCGATTGTATTATTTTGAATCGCTTGTCGTAAGTTCTTTTCTAAAATATTTACATGTTTGTATGCGGCGCAGTGAATAACAGTATTCACTTTATGAATTTTTAAAAAATTTACTAAAAAATCATAATTGGTAACATCGCCTAAAATCATATCGATTTTTTTATTTTTATTACTTAAGTCTCTGATCTTATAAATTCCATATTCATTATTATCTAAACAAAATACTTTTCTGCATTTCTGTCTAACTAACTGTCTACAAATTTCACTTCCAATTGAACCAGCTCCTCCTGTCACTAGTACTTTTTTGTTGTTAAAATAGTTTATTTCATCAAATTTTAAATTTTCTAAATTAATAGATTGTTCTAAATTTAAAAACCTTAAATCGTTCAAACTTAGAATGCTTGAGGTCAAAAATTTTTTACTTGGAATTACTCTGACATCGAAATTATCTTTTTTTAGATTATTAAGTATTATCTTTTCTTTTTGTTCTTTTATTGAAGGAATAGAAAAAATTATTTTATTAATAATATAATTTTTTTTAATTTTCTTAAAATAATTATAGGAGATTATTTTTATATTATTAAAAGAACTATTATTTAAATTAGTATCATCATCTATAAAAAATAAAATATTTTCTTTATTTTTTACAAGTTCCTTGTAGATTTGTTTTCCAGCATTTCCAGCCCCATAAATAACTACACCTTCATTATTGGTTTCTATCCGATTTTTTGTCTCTTTTTGAAATCGAAATATTCTTTCAGTTAATCTCTTTTTAATCTTTTTTTGTAAAAAAACTTCAAGCGCTGAATTAAATTTATTCTTATAGTTTATCTTATCTAACCAACTTACATCTGCAATAGATGAAGAAGTTTCATTAAAAATTTTTTTTTTATAAATTAAATTTTTTTTTGGAAATTTAATGTATTCTATAATTGATTTTACTGAAATACCTGAACCTGATCCAAGATCTAAATGTTCTGGTAGATTTATTTTTGCATTCAGTATTAATTTGTAAATTTTACAAACCTCTGTTACTTGAATAAAATCTCTTATCCCATCACCATTATTAAATAGAGTAAAATTTTTTTTAAATAAATGACAATTTACTATTTTTTGTATGATAGAAAAATTATCATCACCACCGTATAAATTAAAAAGCCTAATTATGTGACATTGCACTTTTTTTGCATTTGCAGTATTCAAAAAAAGCTTTTCATTGCTTAATTTTAATGATGCATATAATTTTCTATTAAAAAGATCTTTTGAATATCCTGTGTTTTCCATTGAGTCATAAACAGAGGATGAGCTGGTATAAAGTATTTTATTAACTAATTTATAATTTAATCTTTTAAGAAGAAAAGCAGATGAAGTAATCGTTTCATTAATAAAAGTATCAATATTATCTATAGAAATTTCATTTAGTTTTGAAACTGGATAAAAATTGTTGAATATAATATTATGTTTTTTTTTTTCATTAAATAATTTTTCAACATCTTTTTCTTCTTTTAATGATATTAAAATTGAATTGGGTAATATTTTTTTTAAATTTTTTGATAAATTACTTCTTTTACCAATAATGTAGTTGTTTATCATTTTAACGTTTTAGAGAAATTAAAATTAAATAATAAACTAATAGAGCAAAAAAAATCAAAATATACATGTTTTTGAAATAAATAATTCCAATCAATGATATTATCGGGAACGAAGATGTTATTAAATTAGTTGAATATAAAGAATTTTTCTTTTCAATAAGTATATGGTGTATGTGATTAAGATCACCCTGAAAAATATTTCCTCCTTTAATCAATCTCAAGATGGATAATCTAATCAATTCAAATCCTGGTAAAATCATCATTAAAAAAATCTCATCAGCAAATCTTATATTATTATAGACATTATGCTCTACAACAATAAAATATGATAAAATACAGGTAATACAGTAAGCGCCTGAGTCACCAAGAAAAATTTTGTTTTTAAAATTTAAAAGTAAAATAGAAAAAAGAGAAATAACTATAAATAAATATAAATACATAAATGTAGAAGTTATTATTAATAAATAAATTGTTAAAAAAATATAAAAAAGAGTTAATTGTAAATTGATACCATCCATCATGTTACAAGCATGAATAAAAGCAACAAAGCTAAATATAGTAAATATCATTTTTAGATTATCTAAAAAAATTTTATTTTCATAAAATGAAATTTCAAAAGATGAAATAACTAAATTATTATTCATTGCTATGGCAATCAAAAATATTGCTAAAGCTAATAAAATTCTAAGATACGCAGACATTTTAAATTTATCATCATACAACCCTAAAAAGAAGAAAGTGCTTACGAGAAAGAATAGTGAAAATAGCTCTCTTTTATTAAAATCTTCAAAAGTATTTGGAAATAATAATTCCAACGTTATAAAAAATAAAAAATTTACAAAAAATATTACCCCTCCTAAAGGAGGTATTTTAATTCTATGTTTTTTTAATTTTCCGTCTGGCCTATCATAAATGTTAATGAATTTACTTATTCTTTTAATATTTAGATGTAATATTAAGTTTAAAATTATAAAACCTGAAATTAATATTATTAAATTCATTTATCTCCTGACACTAAATTTAAAGAAATATAAATACAGACCAATAGAGTAAAAACATAACATTGCATTCCTATTATTAAAAAAATTTCCACTAGGAACCAAGGGTATGAAAATATTTATTAAAACTAAGGTCATTAAGATTACTGAAATATTACTTTTGTTATCAAATTTTAATAAATTTATAAAATTTTTTATAACATAAAGTGCAGCAAACAAATAAAATATTAATCCAATCAAACCTAATTCAACAATTATCTGTAACAAAAGGTGATGAGGATGTGTAGTACACAGACCAAATTCTGAGTCATAATTTACTCCCCTACAATAATCTCTAAAACCTTTTGGTCCATGACCAAATATTGGTTTTTGTTTTATTAAATTTATTGCTAACTGATAATGATGAGTGTGTTCATAGCTAAAAATAATAATTTTTTTTTTATTGTCTAAAATATTATCATTATTTATTTTATTTTTTTCATCATATTTAATTGTTTCGTTATAAGTTTTAACAAAAATTCTATTTAGAGGATCATAAGTACCTTTAAAAATAAATGAACAAATTATAACTAGCGAGATAAATATTATTAAGCTTTTAAATATAAGTTTTCTAACTTCTTTTGAAAAAATTATTATAAAAAGTATTGATAGTAAAAGTATTATAAATGCTCTTCTCTCTCCCGATAAAAGCACAGTAAAAAAATAAAAACCAAAAAAAATATCTTTAAATAACAATTCCTTTTTGTCAAAAAAAAATATTAGAGTAATAGGAAAAAATAAAATTAAAAAACTACCTAAAATCAAATCATCACCAAAAAAACTGGAAACCCTATTATTTATTGTTTCATAACCTAATATATTTTTGCCTAAAAAAAACTGAATTAAACTATCTATGAATATAATAATAAAAAACAAATATAAAAATTTGGTAACTTTTTGATGCTTTATGAAACATTTTTCAAAAATATAAATTATTGAAATTACCAAGAGAACATGTCTAAAAAAAAATATTGAAGAAGTTTTGTCGATATTAATATTATTAAAAATAGAGTTAATTGCTATATAGATCGAAAAAATGAATAAAAAAATAATTTCTTTATTTTTTATTAAATAAAACTTCTTTTCTTTAAAAGTCTTATAAATTCCATATAAAGTAAAAAAAAATAATAATATTTCTGCAACAGCAATACCTAGGGTAAGAAAGATTGGTAAAAAAATAATTATACTTAAAAATAAGAATTGTATATTTGTAAAATTTTTAAGTTTTTCCATATTTATTTATAAACAATTTTAAATAAATTAATTTTTAAATTATATAAAAAATTAAACAGTCAAATGTCTTTGATTTTTAATAATCTGAAAGTATTGAAAAATAGAAAAAAATATATATAAAAAGTCATCTATTTAACAAAATATATTTTCAATTGAAAAAAAAAATTTTAATTATGGGTCTACCAGGTTCAGGTAAAACTTACCTGGCGAGAAGATTTTCACAAAGAATAAATGCTGAATTGTTAAATGCAGATAAAATCAGAGGCCAATATAATGATTGGGATTTTTCTAAAATAGGAATAATTAGACAAGTTAAAAGAATGAAGAATTTAGCCCAACAATCACAAAAAAATATTATTGTTGCAGATTTTGTATGTCCATTAAATGAGCAAATAAATATTTTTAAACCTAATATAATTGTATGGATGGATACAATTAAAAAAAGTCGTTTTAGTTCAATGAATAAATTATTTAAACCACCAAAAAAATACGATCTTAGATTCAGAGAAAAAAATATAGAAATAAATTTAATAAAATTAAATGATAAATTAAAAGCTTATAAATGGAACAATAAAAAACCTACAGTACAAATGTTAGGAAGATGGCAACCATGGCATGAGGGACATAGAAAATTATTTGAAAAATCAATTGTCAAAACTGGGCAAGTAAATATTTTGGTAAGAGATGTGAATGGTTTGGGAGATAATCCATTTTCATTTATTCAAGTTAAAAAAAATATTGATAGAGATTTAAAAGATTTTAAATTTAGATATAAAATTTCGAAAGTACCAAACATAACTAATATTGTTTATGGAAGGACTGTTGGTTATAAAATTCAAAAAATAAATTTAGGAAAAAAAATTGAAAAAATTTCTGCTACTAATATTAGAAAAAAATTAAGGAAACAAAATAAATTAAAAAAGATTTAATTGATAATATTTTTTAACATTTGGTTATGAAATTTAAATTTAGTAGCTAAATTATTTTTTTTAATTTTAGTGTAATAAAAATTATATTGATTTAAAATTTTATATATAACTTTTTTCAATGATAATGGATTTCTATTGGAAACCTCAATCCCATAATATTTTTTTTTTAAAAAACTAATCTCTTTAAATATTATAACTGGTCGAAATCTCGATAGACTCTCTTTTATTACTTGTGGATTACCCTCAGTATATGATGGTAAAATGAATATGTTACAATTATCATAATACCTTATTAATTTATCTGCATTTTGAGTTTCTCTCTCAAATTTAATAACATAATTATCATTTTTTATAATTTTTTTTAATTTTGATCCAACTATGGTTAAATCAAATTTTAATTTAGATTTTTTTAAAATAGAAATTAATGAACTTAAACCTTTTTCTTTTTTAATTCTGCCTACATATAAAATTTTAGGATAAATCACCTTAGGTTTAAATCTACCTTTAAACCAATTATAATTTAACTTTGAGGGATCTACTAAATTATATTTTTTTAAACTTGATAAATTTTTAGAGCATGAAATTACCTTTGTATTTTTGGTCAAAATACTAAAAAAAATAAAATATATAATTTTGCCTATGGTGCCAAATTTTATATCATATTCTTTGAAACCATCACTTCTTAGATATAGAAAACCATGAACCTTTTTTTTACTAAAAATTTTTAAAATTAAAAAAAAAAAAAAATTAAAAGGTGTAATTGAAATTAATAAAGTTTTGATCTCAGTTTTATTGGATATTTTAATAAAATCAAAAAATGTAATTAATTTAAAAAACTTATGACGCAATTTATATTTACAATTATCCAAAGATCCTTTTCTACAAAATAAACTTACATCCAAACCCTTAAAAGCTTCTAAAATATTTTCTAAATCATAACTATTAGATTTTAATAACCCCTTTTTTTTATAAATTTTTTCATTTCCGATTATTATCAATTTCATAAAAATTTATTATTAGAATTAATTTTGTGTTTTAAGAAAAATCTTACTATTTTCATACTCACATCTTCACTTTTTAAACAAAAATTATCTGAATTGATTGATACTTGGTTTTGGCTTATTAAACAGTTGCTTATAGCTTCGCTAAATTTTTCGAAGGTATCAAGTCTAATTAATTTGTATTCATCAGTATTTGGTAAAAAAGCTTTATTTCTAAGCCCAGGATCTACATAATAACATCTTTTTCCTATAGACAATAATTCATGACATAAAGATGAGCTCCAAGTTCCAATAAATTTAGCTTTTTGCCCCAATAAATACGAGTCTATCCACTTATCATTTTCATCAACTAAAATTTCTAAATTATCTATATTTTTAATTATGTTTAATATTTTTTTATTTTCAAACTTATCTCTCTCGTGTTTAAATTTAATAGCGATTCTCAAGTTTAAATTTTCTTCGGAAAATTTTTTAATCCAATTAAAGTGTAAATAAAAATCATTATAATAGCTTTCATAACCAGCAACAAATTTCCAAGAGTGAGATGTCTCAAAAAATATAAGGTCATATTGTTTTATTTTGTTTTTTGTTACGGTATTTTGTTTTCTTTTGTGAAAATTATATTCCATAAAAAATGACCCAACAGGATAAACCTCTTTAACCTCTCCACCTAAATCTTTTAAAACCTCTGCAGTTTTATTGCCCATAGAAAACAACACATCTGAAAATATATACATACCAGGTCCATTTCTTTGAAAAATATTTCTCTGAATGCAAGTTGATAACTGCCCTCCATAACTTTTGAATATTTCATTTTTAATTGGTGAAGTAAGATTATATCGTTCTTGTATTAAAAACTTGGCTTTAATTTGAGAAAAAATTGTATGATTTCTAAAATATAATTTAAGAAAATTAAATAAAACTAAATTGAAATTATAATTTTTTTTAAATGAAAAAAAAAAGGTCCAACAGATTAGATATAAATAAGATAGAAAATTATTTTTCTTGGGGAATGAACAACTAAAATAATTTTTAAATAAAAAATAATTAAATTTATCATTTTTTTTATTCAGAATGAAAATTGCATTAATATTATCTGCGATTGTTTTGAAATATTGAAACCTTGTATTTTCTGTTAAATCAATAATTAAATCATATTCTTTTTTTTTCTTGATTGGAGTTTTGCGAAATAAAAAAATATAAATTACAAAAAATATATTTTTAATAAATAATTTTAGAAAATTTTTTTTCTCACTTAAATTTTCAAATCTTCCTAAGTAATTGTTGAAATTTCTAAATAATATAACCTTATTTTCTTTTAATACAGTGCTTTGATCAATATCAAAAAAAATAGAATATTTTTTAAAGATTTGATTAATATCATTTTGATTCACAAAACCATCAATATAGTCAACAAGATTTTTATTTAGATCTACAATATCTTTTCTCTTGTCTAATTTAAAGAAGGATATATCTACCATTAAAGAAGATTTTTTGATTTTTTTTGAAAAGTTTTATTTGCATAGTCAAAATCAATAGGAGTATTGATATCAAAACCTTCAAGCTGATCTAAATTGTAAAAAAATGGTTTAATCCCAACAACAGATTTTTTTTTATACATTAATTTAGTTGATAGAATATTGATGGCAAAGTTTAATTTAAACACATCTGGCAAGTCCTGTGAATTTGGAGCTTTCGATGGATTAAAATTAATTGGTCTATTTTTAATATATAAAAACTCTTTAACATTAGTCACTGTATTAAAACTATCGTATGTATTTTTAAATTTTTTAAAAATTTTTATAAATTTGTTATAGGTCTCAATCTTAATGAAGGGGTTGGTACAATGAGTAAACATTATATATTCAGATTTTGTGTTTTCAGCTATATGCTGCCAAAAATCACTATTTTTACATGCTGAACTTGCAAAAAACTTTGCTCTTCTATGGTAATCAATATTCAATTTTTTTGCAATTCTGATAGCTTTATCAGAATCTGTATTTATTATTATTTTATCTAAATTTTTAACTTTTTTAAGTACTTCAATTTTGTACTCTAATAAATTTTTTTTATAAAATTTTTTAAAATTTTTATTTTTAACTCTTTGAGAACCTTTTCTTACTGTAATAACTGCACTTAAAAAAGGTTTCTTATATTGCATATACAGAGATACTTTTAAAATTATAAATTGTGGGTGTTATTGAAATTATTGGTACACTTTTTTTGCTATGGGAATATTTGAAAAAAATTTCATCAACAATTTTATTTCTTATATCACCATCCTGGTATCCATCGAATCCTGCTAATAAGATTCTTGATGATTGACCTGATGTAGCAACACCAAGTGCATAGGCAATATTATATAATTTTGGAATAGTTACTGAGTAATTTGAAAATTTAAAGGAATTTTCCTTCAAACCTACACCAAAATCCAGAATATTTGATTTGGATATTTTTTTATTTAGTTCTGAGGTAATAAAGGACATTGGTATTATTATTTTTTTACTCATTTTTTTAAAAAAATTTATATTAGAAATAATTTTCAATGGATTACAAGAAACGTAATAGTTAATTAAATTTTTATTTATAGTTACCTGATTGTTTAAAGCTAAAACAATAGGTTTTTTTTCAATTATATATTTTTCTATAGCAAATTTATATTCTTGAGTAGTCTCTCCATGAGATAAAAGCAAAACTTCTTTTCCTTTAAAATTTTTGATTGGTGACCAGTTACCTTTTTTTTCTTTTATAGGTTTTTGAAAGACTGATTTAATCAAATTGGGATCATATTTTCTTCCAATAAATTTTAATTCATCTAAAATTTTTAGCATTTCGTCACTTTTAAGTTTTATGGACAGCATTTCCTGTACATAGGTTGGGTGTATCTTTAATTTTCCTGACAAGTAATAATAGGGATTTGGCCCCCAATTATATTTGTTTTTTAAAGGAATAAAATAATCGTTTTGTAAATTTAATAATGGTAAAATATTCTTTTCTTTATTCACTTTTTTTTCTTGAAGCTCTAAATAAAGATACTCTGTTTCTGTGTTGCCTGGGCCTCTACCCATTCCAGTTATCGTTGAGTCTAAAAAATTTACACCATTTTCTAACGCAAAAACTGTGTTTGTTAATGCTTTGCCTAAATTGTTATGAGCATGAATACCAATATTCCCATTCCATTTTTTTTTTATAATTTTAATTTTTGTTTGGATCTCATTATGATCAATGCATCCTAAGCTATCAGCTATATAAAACACAAATGGTTTGCATCTTGAAACAATACTTAATACTTTTTCTAAATGAAAATCACTTGCCTCACTTATCTGCATTAAGTTTATTCCAACTAAATAACCTTTTGATTTAAGATGTTTACATATTTTTGAGGTAAATTCTATTTCATTAGAATGTGCAGCAATTCTAATAAAATCTAACCTAGAACTTTTTTTATCTTTAAATATTTTATTTAATAAGGATTTATAATTTTTTTTATTTGAAATAAACTCTGAACAGTTAATCATAACCCCTATTTTTAGAGTTTTAGGAATTTTTAGAGATGACAGGTAATCATCTGTTGTGTACCAGTTTGGTCCTTTAAAATTATTTTTCTTAATAGATCTGAATCCAAGTTCAATAAAATTAATACTTATTTTAGACATTGTATCTAAATATTCTTGAACTATTTCATTAGAGAATTGCCAATTATTATAGTACCCGCCGTCCCTAAAAGTGCAATCTAGTTGAAAAATTTGGCTCATGACCGTTTATAAATATTTAAAATTATATTTTCTCTTTATATCTTTTTTCTGATCTTTTTGGAAAAAAAACATCAAATCCCATTGCTTTATTAGCTATTCCCCCATGTTTCTGAAATTTCCCAACATCAACTCCATTCGTCACATTTAATTTTTTATGTTTTTTTCCACAATAAAAGTTCATTGATCCATTAATCACCCATGTAATTTGTTCGTTCGCGTGACCATTATCATGAAATTTAAAATTTTTTTTTAATTTAAACAGAACTATAGTAGTGTTTTTACCTTCATAAACTCTTGAAATACATTGCCCACCCCACAAATCTCTTTTTTTTACATTTCTTGAGTTTAAAAAATTAAATTTCTTAATTGTTTTTTTTAATATTTTATTTTTTGATTTAATTAAATAAAATGTTGAATTTTTTGATGTTTTCAAATCAAAATCGTTAAGTGAATTAATAGTTAAAGTATCAAATTTTTTTGATAGTTTTAATGTTTTGTTATTAATCTTAAAATTTAAGTTGCCATTTAGGTGAATAAAATTGTACTCAATTTTTTTATTTTTTTCTTTAAAAAATTTATCAAAAAAAAATTTAGAAAAAGTTTTATTTTTATTAATCTTAAATTTTAATACTTCTAAACTGGTCCAACCTTTATACGAGCTATAATCAAAGTCTTTTTTTTTTTTATTATTAAATCTGAAGAAAGCTCCATTAGTATCATTTCTATTATTTAAATTATTAAAAATCATTACTCTGTTAAAAAAATTTTTTTTCTTTTGTTTGAAAAAACATCTACTTTATTTTTCCAAAAATAATTTTTGTTAAATCCTTTTTTTCTGTTCAACTTTAAAGCCCCTGAGTTCTTTATTGGAAAATCATACACACAATAAAAATATTTTCTATCAGTATTACCTCTATACTTTTTCACAGAATGATAAGCAGATGGAGTATTTAATATTATTAAACATGAGTTTCCAGGCACTTTATAAGTTTTTTTACTTCGTATCTTTTGTTTTTCAGGAAAAATATCGAAAATTTTAGTTTTTTTTTTTAGTTCATCTATTGATATATCTCCACCTTTTGTATGATCTGAATTGGCATAAAAAATTATTGTTATCAAATGATCCCTTCTATCAATATGTGAGCTTTTTACATAACCTTTTTTCATAATTGAAAATGATGAGTGATATTTAAGTTGATTATCTTTAAATGGATAATTGACTATATTATTAATTTCTCTTCTAAATTTATTAATTATATAAGGTTTCAGTTTTACAAATAATTTATCAAATTCTTTAAAATATTTATTTTTTTTTAATTGTTTATAAATTTGAGAGTCTGGCATTATAGTTTTTTTTGTTTGAGATTTACTTTGATATAAAATTTCTTTGCTTTTCAAGTCCTTAAATGAAGGGAGAATTTGATTCAACTCTTTAAGAGATTTTTTATCTAAAAGGTTTTTAATGAAAATATAAGGATAAGGTTTTAAATTTAGCTTTGAATTTAAAATACTTTTTTTAGATGTGCTAAACATGAATTTATGAAATTAAAAAATTAATATTAACACAATATATATTATCAATTAATAATTTCATCTACTTCTTTCTTTATTTTTTGGATGAGAGTTGATAGCTCCTCATTTATCATATTATTACCTTCAAGTGCTAAATGATTTGAGTCCAAAAATAAAAGCATATTTTTTGTATTTGCAAAACAATGATTTATTGAAAACTTATTACAAAAAATTTTTTCAATATTTAAATAATTTATATTTTCATTTTTAAAAGAAGTTAGAAATTTTATTGCTTGGGAATTAGCATCATAATATTCGGATTTATTAATTTTTACAATTGGGAAGTTGTTTTTATTATATATTTTATCAGTCAAAATTTTATTTGCTATGACTTGCCTAACATTTACTCCAAAATTAGGTAGTGGATTAATAAAAATTATTTTATGATCATTTTTGATAAAATTTTCTATGGATTTTTTAAAAAAATTTTCATCGAAGGAATTTATTTTTAAATAATGAGATAAAGATCCACCAATAACAATTATTGAGCCTGGATATTGATTTATCAAATTTTCCCTTTTTTTATGATGTTCAATTGTACAAATTTTTCTATAATCGTTTACTCTTCCAAAATAACAGCCTGGTCTTGTCATTTGAATTATTTCAAAATTTTGAAAATATTTATGTTCTTTTAAACGATAAACAAACGTCTCTAGTTGAGAGTCTCCAACTATAAAGATTTTATCTGATTTACCTTCATTAAACCTACAAAAATCATCTTTCTGTTTGAACTTTTTATGACAACTGATTGACTCTTGTAAATAAAGAAGTCTATCGTCAATAGATCTTAATATTAAATTTTCAGGTAATCTTTGATCAAATCCATTTTTAAAAAAAACTAAGGATATTAAAAAAACTAAAAATACAAACTTAAAAGATAATATTTTTGAAAATTTTCTGAAATTAATCTTTTCATTATTTCTAAATGGTTGTTCTATATATTTATATGAAAAAAATGAGACAAAAATAGCTAATAATATAAACAAAAAACTTATTTCAGTAATATTATCATCAAAATCATTATTATAAATTCTAATAAAGCTGAAAATTGGAAAATGCCAAATGTATAGTGAATAGGAAATTTTACCAAAAAAAATACTAAATCTATTATTTAAAAAAAATCTATATTGATAATCATTATTAAAAAATAATATAATTAATCCCGTTGCTAAAATTACAGGAAGAGTCATCAAAGAAGGATGTTTAGTATTTTGATCAAAATAAAAGAAAGATGAAAAAATTATTAGTAAACTTGTGTAAATTAACAAGTTATTAAATAAAGGTTTAAGTTTAATTTTTTTAAAATTTTTTTCATTATAGGCAATAAATATACCTACTAAGAATTCCCAAGCTCGACTAAATATCATATAAAAATTAAATGAAATATGATGGTCACTTGCCCAATTTGCAAAAAATATACTTATGCAGAAAACAAAAATAAATATTAAGTTTAAAAATTTTTTAAAAAAATTAAAAAAAATTAATATAAATAATGAGAAAAAAATATAAAATTGTTCCTCAATTGAAAGACTCCAAGTATGTAATAAGGGTTTAAGTAAACCACTTTCATCTCCGTATAATAATCCTGAATAATGAAAATAAATGTTAGAACCAAAAAAAACTGATGAAAATGCTGACAAAGAAAAATTTTCAAAAAATTGAGGTAACATTAAAAAATATGCCGGTACAAAACATGTTGCAATCATTACAAAAGAGGCTGGAAGTATTCTTCTAGTTCTTCTTTCTAAAAAATAAAGATAGTCGAACTTAGAGTATAAACTTAGTTCTTTAAAAATCATTTTCGATATAAGGTATCCAGATATAACAAAAAAAATATCAACACCTAAATATCCGCCAGATAACTGTAGATCAAAAATACTTAAATTGGAGTGATAAATTAAAACAGATAGAATTGCTATAGCTCTTAAACCATCAATTTCTGGTCTGTATGAGAGCTTAATAATATTTTTCATTCAAATACAAAATAATTTTTTTGGGTAAAAAAAATAAAATAAATAATTTAAATTTGTTTAAAGATAATGGAAACCTTAATATATCAAAAAATAATTCCCCAGTCTTGTTTTTTAAAATATTTTTAGCAATTTTTAGATAAAGTAAATAATTTTTAAAATAATTAGTATAATTTATATAAGGGTCAAAATTTTTTACACTCTCATACCAAGATTTATACTCATCATAAAACATATCTCTGTTATTACTTAAAAAGTTTTGCGAATGAAATCTTATGTATGCTTGAGGTTTATTTATTGAAAAACCTTTATATTTTGCCGCAAGTCTCATAACAAATTCAAAATCTCCTATGATATTAAATTTTTTATTAAATTTTTTTTCATTAATAAAAACTTTTTTTTTTATCATCAAGCAACTCATTTTCACTAAATAATTTTTAGATATGAAATCAAAAATATTTCCTGAGGGCATTATTATTTTTGTAAAAATTTTTTTATTTTTTTTTCTTTGAAAATAATGATAACAATTTGAAAAAGAGAAAATATATTCATCTCTTTGGTCGAATATTTTTAATCTATTTAACAAGTAATCCTCTACCCACCAATCATCAGTGTCAAGAAAAGCTAAATATTCCCCTGATGTTTCTTCAATTGCTAAATTTCTTGCCTCATAAAGAGTTGTATGTAAGTCTGAATAAAAATATTTAAACCTGGTATCATCTTTATAATTTAAAAAAATTTCTTTACTATTATCTTGAGATTTGTTGTCCCAGAAAATTAATTCATAATTTTTATAAGACTGTTTTTGTATGCTTTCTAAACATTCTTTTAAATATTTAGCTCCATTGTAACAATTAACAATGATACTAACTTTTTTTTGATCTAATTTCATTTTCTTTATAATAATTTATTGTCTTTTCTATTCCTTTTTCAAAACTAATTTTTGGAGTCCAATCTAATAATTTTTTAGCTTTTGTTATTTTAGGGTAAAGTTTAAAAATTTCATCTTTTCTCAAAGGAATTCTTCCGTATATTGGTTTTCCTCCATTTGCTTTTTTTTTGATTAATTCAATTACTTTTTTAACATTTTGAGGTTTTCCAGTTCCGACATTTAAAATTTCACCTGTAATTTTTTTATCAATTATCTTTTTTACCAAGTCACTAAAATCAGATATAAAAATGAAATCTCTTGATTGTTTACCTTCAGAACAATCAAAACTTTTATTTTTTAAACAAGAGATAATAGTTTGTGGAATTAATCTATCTTTGGTTTGTCTTGGTCCATAAATAATATAAGGTCTTAAAATTACGAAGGGAAATTTTTTTTTTTTATCTAATTCTAATATAAATCTAGAAATCTCATATTTTGCATTACCATAATCAGAAAAAGTATTCTTCTTTTTCAAAAATTTGGGTTCAACATGGGGTGATTTGGTTTTTCCATATTCAATACTACTACCAACTTGAATAAATTGTTGAATATTTTTATTTTTAAAGAAATTTATTAAATTTTTTGCACCTTTGTAGTGAACATCGTAAACTTTCTTCTTATTTTTATGATCCACATAACCAGATAAGTTAATTACAATATCATAATCATTCTTAATTTTTTTTTTTAGATCTTCAATTTTTGAAATATCTAGCTTAATATGATTTATATTTTTTTTGACTCTAAGGTTATTGTTTTTTGAAATAGCAGTCATATTGTATTTAAATTGACTCAGATAAAACAAAAGATTTGACCCTATAAAACCAGTTGCTCCAACAATTAAAATTGATAATTTTTTAGATAAATTTTTTTTTTTTAAATATTTTTTCAAGTATTTCCTTATCTCTTTTGGTATCCATGCATTGCCATATACCTTCGTGTTTATAGGCTAACAATTGTTTTTCATAAGATGCTTTAATTAGGGGCTCTCTTTCAAAAAATGTATTGCTTGATCTTATATAATTTAATAATTTTGGGTTAATAACAAAAAAACCTCCATTAATCCATCCTTCATCTATTTTGGATTTCTCCTTAAAATAAGTTACAAATTTATTTTTAATTTTTATAGCTCCAAATCTCGCTGGAGGTCTAACAGCTGTCAGAGTAACTAATTTTTTATTTTTTTTGTGAAATCTTAATAATTTTTTCAAATCTACATTTGCTAATCCATCTCCATAAGTCATAAAAAAATCTTCTTCACCTAAAAACTTCTTGAGTTTTTTTAATCTACCACCTGTCATAGTATTTAATCCAGTATCGACTAAATTTATCTTACAATTTTTGATTTTTGTATTTTTGAAATAATTTCTTATTACATTACCCTTGTAACCCAAAGCAATGTAAAAATCGTTATAGCCATATTTTTTATACCAATTTATAATGTGAACTAGTATTGGTTTGTTCGATATTTTAACCATAGGTTTAGGTATTGTTTTGGTGTACTCTGACAGTCTAGTTCCATATCCACCAGCTAGAATAACAACTTTCATTTTATTTTTTTTCTTTTTATTAAAAGTTTTTGATAATATTTTATTTGTTCAAGCGAAAAATTTTGAGTATTGATTTTATTTGAATAATAATTTTTATACCAATCTATAGTCATTTTCGAAACCTCATTAAAACTCAAGATAGTTTCCCAATTCAAAATTTTTTTTGATTTATTCGAATTCAATTTTAATAAATTTGACTCAAAAATTTTTTTAGATTTACTTTTATTGAATTCCCAATCTACATTTTTCCAAAATTTTTTCATTATTCTTACTAATGAAATTACATCTTTATTCACTTTGTTATTTGGACCGAAATTAAATGCTTCACCATGTAAAGATTTTTTTTTATTTAATTCGAGAGCCAAAAATAAATAACCAGATATTGCTTCTAATACATGTTGCCATGGTCTGGTCGAGTGTGGATTCCTTAAAATAACTTTTTTTTTTATTGCCCAAGATTTTACACAGTCAGGTATTAATCTATCTTGAGACCAATCCCCACCTCCTATTACATTGCCAGCTCTAGCAATTGAAATTTTAATATTACTTTTTTTATTAAAAAAAATATTCGAATAACAGTGCAATATCATTTCGGCTGCAGCTTTTGATGCACTATATGGGTCTTTGCCACCTAACAAATCTTCCTCTTTGTATCCCCTGTTAATCTCTAAATTTTTATAACTTTTATCGCTTGTTATAATGATGGTTGTACATTTTTTTTTTAATTTTCTTAAAGATTGAAGTAAGTTTAAGGTACCAATTGTATTACTTCTAAATGTGTTTATTGGGTCTAGGTATGATTTACCAACTAACGCTTGTGCAGCTAGATGAAAGACAAAGTCTGGTTTATAATATTTAATTACTGTCTCCAATTTATTTAAATTTGAAATATCAAGATTTATGTTTTTAATTTTTAAATGTGGTTTTAATATTTTAAAATGATTAGGACTTGTTGAATATTTATTTGAAATTCCCAATATATTTGCACCTAAGTGATGAAGCCATAATGCAAGCCAACTTCCTTTAAAACCAGTGTGGCCTGTAATTATTACTTTTTTTCCTTTAAAGATCTTTAAATTATACATTTATTTATTTGATGCAAAATTTTTATTTTTTTCCCAATTATAGTTCTTAACAGGAATTTTCCAATTT
>MDTG01039514.1_pt1 | contig 21419 bp, 13 predicted proteins | sample 811421 | NCBI WGS metagenome assembly MDTG01 (sample SAMN05326645, study PRJNA326480) | marine metagenome | isolation source: seawater | place: Pacific Ocean: South East | collected 2011 | reverse complement strand
TTTCCATTGCCTGTTTTATTAGCAGTTATACCGAACATAATTGCGGTTGAGTCGGCATGGCACGCTATGCAAGCAAAATTATCACTTCGGGAACAAGGTGGCCTCACAGACGGAATCAGGCACACACTAAGAGTACAACCAGGAATTGACCGAATAATCGATGGCTTGAGAGATCACCGCCGTTCAAATCTTATCAGCACGGTGCTAATCAGCATTGCATTTTCTATGATGCTGTTGGCTACAGCGACTAAGGCTGGCTCAGTTGCGTGGAATTTAGCGCTATTAGTCTCAGCGAGTACCGGATTTATTTACACATTTCACGCCCAGTATACCAATTTAAGCGTCAAACAATTAGGCGACAGATTTCCAAATTTAGTGTTCCATGCACCAACTCATCACCAAACACAATTGGGTAGTATTTTGAGTGATTTGCTATCGGCTCACTTAGACCCCGATTTAGCATTAGAGTGGAATTATTGGAAGTCAAATTTGCATGACTCACTTATGCCGGGTAATGATCAAAAACAGGCCTTAGAGAGGCTCCTATACCTGCTATACCTCCATGACTTAGGGGAAGTAAATGATGGTGATGTTAGAAAGGAATTTTCGACATTTATCATAAAAGGCAAGTTAGAGCCCATCCTTTATGATCAAGATAGCGATTTCAACTGGCGCACACTGCAAAGACTAATTTCTCACGCTAAAGCTTGGCAGCCAAGCGCATTTAATTTGCTTGATAGATTACAGATAGATTTGTTAAGTGGCAAACCTGAGATATCGAGAGCTAAATGGCGGATGGATGTAGCACTTGATGACTTGTGCGTAGGCGGTGCAACAAACCTGTTCATTGTGTTGAACAATCAAACCTTTGAGAAACGGAATGTCACAGTTGAGGTGTTGGTTCCTAATGGTGAACCTGAAACCAGAACTCATCGTTTTGAGTTAGATGCTTGTCCTCCTCCTCGCAATGCTCTGAAATTATCAGCAACAAATGATGACGATTGCCTAGACTGGATTCCTAGATATTTGCACAAAGGCGTAGTGTTATGGATGAACATTGCATGGAATCGAGATTTTTATGGCAAATCAAACATACAGGTCGTACTGAGAGATGAATCTGGAATTGTATTAGAATCCAAAGTATTGACAACTGAGGTCAGCAGAAAAACCTCCAATGCGCTTAGAAAGCGCATGCTGCGACTTGAAAGGGCACGTGAAATCGGTGAAATGGATATTCCAATCTCTTAGTGATGGTTTTGTCAATAAAGCGTTTGTATGCGGTTGGCTTATTTCCCCCTCTCCCTTCGGTAGTTCTGTCGGGTGACTTACAATGGAAGCATGGGACATACTTGTTATTGGCGATGGCCCCGCAGCATTGCGCTCTGCTGCAGTATCAGCAAAAAACGGCGCTAAAACTCTGCTCATTTCAGCCTCTGCATTGGGCGACGGAGGAACAGTCGCATTAGAAGGTCTAGCTGCGCCAATCCAAGAAATGAACAACAGAGGCCATCGTGAAGATACCATCAAATCAGGATTTTTTCTCTGTGACCAAGATATCGTCACTGAAAAAACCAACATGGCAATCGATGAAATGAATCACTTAGAGAAAGCTGGTGTTGTATTCAGCAGGGATGCTAAAGGGCTACCAATGACAAAGAAAGGAATCGGTCATTCAAGCCCAAGAATAGTCGATGCCGGCGATGCATCAGTAAGAGATGTTCAACAAGTTCTTGAAGAACAGTGCATGAAGCACGGAGTCGTTAGAAGGGGAGACCAACTACCTGTAATATTGGTTAGTACTAAACAAAAAGTGGACGGATTAATCACCTTGGATATGGTAAACGGCAGATTTGTCGCTATTCAAACCAAGGCCGTAATTGTCGCAGATGGCGGGTTTGAAGGGATATTCAACGGCACTGACATTGGCTTTGGGATGGATTTGGCTCTCCAATCTGGTATACCGCTTAGAGACATGGAATTTATCAGTAAAACACCGTTTGGTGTAACCAACAGTAAACTAATTCTTTCGTCAAATATGTTGGGCTATGGAGCAAATCTCTGCGATACATCAGGCAACACAATCTCTGCTGAGAACTTCGTTCAGTTGTGTGATGCAACTGCACAGTCATCAGGAGCAGTCATGGACGGCCGAGATATGGGTGATGACAAAGTTTGGTGGCAATCCGCATTTAGAACAGTGAAGAGTTCAACAGGTGTGGATATGAACAAGTACACAGTCGGTTTGGAAAATAGAGTAAACCAAACCCTTGGAGGCATAGCAACGGATGAGTTCGGTAGAGCAGTCATCGGCAGTTGGTCTCGTTGGTTTACCGGTTTGTATGCCGCAGGAGATGCAGCATGTTCAGGTCTAAACGGTGCAGGGTCTTTGCCAGGCAATCGATTGCTAGATGCGTTATCTGGCGGTAGTAGCTCCGGCAGTCATGCCTCAGAATGGATAAAAGGGCAATCATTTTCCAACACAGAAAATTTACTTTCGTCACTGGAGTCATGCGAAGCAAATTTTTCTGCCAAGTTTTCCGAAGAAGCAACAGATACTGTTCAAAGAGTCGGTGCGTTGGATACAAAGTTACTCTCAATTGGTGCTAGATTTACCTCATCTCCAAACAGTTCGGATGAACTTTCTAGATTGTTACAAGAACTAGAGCAGGCTGAAATGTCGGCCGAAGCAATATATCTTGACCAACAATCTTTGATTGCTAATAGCAATTATGCAAGTTTAATGAGGATCAAAGCCGGAATTCGATTGCTAACGGCTTCAATTAGGGCTTCGCTCGCTCGTAATGAGTCTAGAGGAGTGCATCAAAGAAGTGACTTTTCAGAAGAAAATCCAGAGTTAATTCACCACATTACAGTTGACAATGATGCAAATGTAGGTACACTTGCAGTGAGAAAAGGCCAGAAGGATAACTGGATACTCACGCCTCAGTGAAGACAATAACTTGAATGCTCTAGCCAAGGTTATGAGCGACCAGTCATTATTCAGTAAAATCATTGCTGGGGAGATACCATCACACAAGGTCGCCAACGGCGATGATTGGTATGCATTCCTTGACATCTTTCCGCGTCGAGATGGCCATACACTGGTTATTCCCCACCAACAGGTCGGCAATCTTTGTCAGCTAACAGATGTGGAAATAGCTAATCTATTTATTGGCGTCAAACAAGTTCAAGACAGGCTGTCGAAAGTGTATGACACCACAGACTTCACAGTTTGCATCCATGATGGGCCTCTTGCTGGACAAGAAGTCCCCCATGTACATGTTCACGTAATTCCGCGTACCTTGGATGATGGAGGCCTAACTCTGATGGCAATGTGGCCGAGTACCAAACATAGTGGAGAGATAGACCATGATCATCTATCTAACATTGCGGGAAAACTTAGGGAGGTGGCTTTGTGAAACATCCCGATCCAGAGGCAATGAATGATGGAGTACTTGACCATAGGGGAGAGGTCTTACCATATTTATCTAAATCAGCTAAGAATATGAAGATGGACATGCTACTCGAAACACCTTTGCCGACTTATGAAGGAGAAACTCCAGGTTCTTATTTTTGGACCAAAGTTATCTATTGGATTTGTCATCGAATCAGCAAAGTACAATATCGTTCGATAGAGGCGTCAGGAATGGAAAAAATACCTAGAGACCGTGGTTCTCTATGCTGTGCTTGGCATACAAACGGAATATTAGATGCACTGCAAATAACATTGAATCATCCTGAATACTTTGTATTAGGTGCAAGACATGACTTAGTGACGCGTCCGATATTGGGCTGGTGGACTAGAAAGATGGCCGTTCAACCAGTGGTTAGAAAGGCAGAATTACTGCGTGGTGGATGCACAGAAGAAGAGGCTGATTTTCTAAATGGCCGTTCTTTAATGACTCTTGCATCAGGTATCTCACATGGTTACGGATGCGTTTTATTTCCCGAGGGAACTAGTCATAACAACTCCTACATGCTGAGGTTTAGAACTGGTCCAATGCGCACTGTTCTCGCCGCTAGTGCGTTGGCAAAAGCATCTAACAAGGAATTGCCCGTGTTAATTCCTATGGGACTTCACTTCAGAACTAGGGAGTATTTCCGTACTGATGTGTGGGTCGAATATGGTGAGCCAATACAGGTTGAAGATAATGATGTGCCACAAAATCTTGTCGATGCAGTCGCTACTGGAACTTGGTCGGAGCCACCAGCAGAATCAGTGTTTAAATTGAGAGATAAATTACGAGAAGATTTGGTACCACTGAGCCCAAATGCCTATTCTTGGGAAGAGTACCGTGGATTGTTACTGCTCGGCCACATCAAAGGAAGGATGGAAAACAGTCCGCCAAATTCATGGCGAGAAGAGGTAGAACAAGCGAGAAATCTGAGGGACAAATACAGCATTGAATCCAGTTCTACTGACGTCGATGACTTACAACCTGAAAAAATCACTAATCCTTTGGTTGCTAAATCAGAACAAGCCGCAGAGTTACTACATCGAAATAGGCTAGATGGAAGAGATTTGAATTACAATGCTACGAATTTGGCTAGACCAAAACTGAACAAGCTACCATTTGCGTCCATCAGAATTGGATTATTTGCCTTACTACTACCTATATTTTTGATTTCACTATTGCCGCAAATGATACTTGGTCGAGTGTTAGGAGATTCCACCGATGAGGGTATTGATGCTAGAACATCTTACCAATTTTTAGCAGCAATGTTTGGCTCCATAATTATCTGGCCAATTTCATCAACACTAATCGTCGGTTTACTATACTGGCAAACCGGTACTGTTGAGGATATCATCGGCATAAATTGGACGGACCTTTTCGGCCCCTCTCAACTTAGTACCATTTTTTCGGTCTTTATGTTGTGGTTAGCGATGTTCCCAATTTCGCTTTTTACCGGACGTTTGTTCTCTGTGGTGTGGGACGATTATGTTGATCTCAGAGGCTATATTCTTAAATTGCGAATGCCAAATAAAGACAAGGAAGAATTGTTCCAAATCATAATTGAACTGAAGCAGGATCTGTCTAGTTGAAAGAAATTCTTGGGTTTCATTCAAACGGGATGAGTGATTCGCGGTTAACGTGACACCAAGCGAAACGGTATCTTTGGTCAGAAAATGGCTTGATGAGGAAAGATTGTTTGTCAAAGAACAAAATGATCCAAGAGCACACGCACATTTTCTGATCAAATACCCGCAAGGAAAGCAAGGCCACATGTTTGCCGTTGTAGTGCCAAAAAATCGAGATCTCGTTGCAATCTCGAGTATGACCCGAGTCGATAAAGGCCAACAAGACGAGATGAGGAATCACATGAAAGATGACAAAGATGGTTGGGCTGAATGGATACATGAGGCTAGATTACAACTGATTAGCTCATCGGTAGACTGGGGAATCCATATGGGGCACCAGGGCAATAAAAAGCCGGGTCCACTGCAAGCTTTCAACGTCAGTTTGCCGATTTGGTCCGATGGTGTTTCAAAAAATGAGTTTATGCACTCTCTTCGAAGACTTTGGTTAGCAAAACTTGGCATTATTCACGAAATCAAGTACTCATATGGCCCGGGAGTTGGAAAACCTGGTCCAGTTGATGATTGGCAAAATCAAAATCCTGCTAATACTGAGCCACCAAAATCAAAATCCAATGAACAGGAGAGCATCGAAGTTGAATTCGATGAAAAGATGTCTTTTGGGACAAGTTTTGATCCATCAGAATGGGCTTGACCATATAGGTAAAATATGACCTGAAAGGGTCGTAGTTAAGTACCATGAAAACATGGTCAATGTGTCCTACGAGGGGATTGTCTATGAGTCAAACATCCAAATCTGTCAGTTTAGTATCAATAATGCTGTTATCTGTATTGTCCGGAATGGTCGTTGCAACAGATTATGCCGAAGCAAATACTGTGGTTATTACCGAGCCGCAACAAATTGTTGACGGCGGTTCAGCATCCGATACTCAAACGGCAATAGTCGGCGACAGTCAAGGCAACGTCCACATAATTTGGGCACGAAATAATCTGCACCTCTATTACTCAATGTTGGCAAGTAATGGAGAAGTTCTAATCGATTCGACTCAAATTACCAACCCTGGTATCCACAAGGTTTGGCACCCTGATGCAGCAGTTGACGAAGATGATAATATTCACATTGTATGGACAGACAAGTCTGGAACTCACAAAATCATGTATACCGCATTGAGTCCGTACAAACTCCAGTCATTCAATGGTCAATCTTCAACAGACGGCGCGATTACCGGCATTGATGATATAGTAATCTCACAGCGCGCTCAAGACCGCGATTGGCCATCTCTAGATATCGATTCACAAGGCAATGTTCATATTGCCTGGGAAGACGAGTATGACGAGCTTGAAAAATTCTTCAATCAGCCACAAATATACTACTCAATGATTGAACCAGATTTCGATACTCGAGAGGTAATCACTCTATTTGATGATACTCTACTGACCCCAATTATCGGTCACAAAGGTCATCCAGATATTGTTGTTGACGCTAACGATCAAGTACAAATCGCATGGGATGATACTCGCGGTGGTAAGGTAGAACTGGTTTTTGTAATTGACACATCAGGGTCAATGTACTCTGAATGGGCCGATGTATGTACAGTAATTTACGGCGGAACGTTCTCAGATGGCTCGGCGTTTGAAGGAATTAAACCACTACTCGAGGTCGCTAACATGACTGTTTATGAGACAATCTACGGTTTAGACGGTGGTTTTGGTCTACCATCAGCTGCAGATAGTGGAGATTGTGCAGGATATAATCAAAATGCAGGACCACGCTCAACCCCACTAGGAGATGGTGACGATTCTGGGGGCATTAGAACACTTTCTACCACTGTATACAACGGCAATCCATACACTGGAAACTCTGGTGAAGATTGGGGCCCAGGTACTAATTGGGCTTGTTTGTCATGGAGAGATGCCAGTGACAGTGTTCCAGGTACTCCACTGGCTGGGGGGCCTAATCACAGATGGAACCCAAATGCAACCAAAATAGTCCTTCCTGTCTCTGATGAAGGCCCAAAGGATGGCGATCCATCACAGCAAGCTGATGACATTAGTTCGATTAACGAGGCTCATGACAGTTGTGTCAGAGCGGGAGTTATTCCAATCGGTCTATACGGCCAAGGGTATGGTGGAGCAGGAAATATTCAATCACATTTCTTAGACTTAGCAAAATGCCCTAATGGGGTTGTATCCACTCAACCAAGGAATTGCCCAGGAGCAGACCCGGCAAATAATCCTAGCAATGTTAACGCAGGCGGACAAGCATACGAATTCCCATCCGGAAGCGGCGGAGCAGGCGCCATGGCACTCTTAGTAGAGGCAATGGTTTATGTCGCAACCAACAATTCTCGTGAAATTTACATGACTGTGTTAGATCCTTATGCTAAGATGGAAAATGATCCTTCATGGACTCCTGGTGCATCTGGTCATACAATCGCCAATGGCGGCTACGTTGAAGATACAGGTTCTGCAGAGACTGGGCACCTAGTTGTTGTAAACGATACACGTGTTACTATTGATGATGCTTACTCTTTCCATCCATCCATTGCTGTTGATATGCAAGGCAACACACATATTGCTTGGATGGATGCTAGAGATTATGGGTTTGAGAAGTCAGCGAACTATGAAGTCTACTATACGAAGCTAAGATTGCAGGGTGCTGGAGCGTTCGACGGTGCCGAAGAAGGATTGTCGACCTATGCAATCAAGAAAATTCAAGATACTGCGATATCGAATGTCGAAGGCCTGAGCGGTTTAACGCCAAGCCGACCTTGGTCTGGGCATTCGATCTTCCCAGCTCTGTTAACTGATGAGCAGAACAATGTACATATCGCCTGGGTAGATTCCGCAAACGTAACTGCTGGCGAAGAAATCCAATACACTCGGCTAAATCAAACAGACCTGACAGGATTGGGCGAATTCGCCCTAGATCCATGGGAAATAGTTTCTATCACCAGTTGGGCAAGTAACAAACTCGGGACCGACACTGGAGGCAGACCTGAGATAGGGATGCCCCCTGCATTTGCCAATGATTTGGGCAGCGGCGCTCACGTTGGATGGTCTGACCGTAACAAGTGTAATGATGAGCAAAATGGCGCATTTACCATATGCTATTCTCACGTACTTACTGGACAGGTTGATGTTGAATTAGAACTTGGAGAAACTTTCTATCACGTAATAGAACCGGGTGAACAGACCTTGTACAATTTGACGATGAACAACTCAACACCCGGAGATATCGACTTGGTCGCTGATACATACGGGTTAAACATCACAGGTGTACCACAAAACTGGACAGCACAAATCTTCTTTTCTGAAAATCAAACACAAATTACTCCAACTACTCCAATTTACCTCAAGGGTGGAGAATTCATCAACTTCTACCTGAGAGTACAAGCCCCGACAATCTATCAAGCAAATGAAGACGAGTTGGCGCAAATTGTCGTAACTGCCAAGTCTTACAAAGACCCAGCAATAAGATCTGACCTAACCACGTTAACTTTGATGGATGTAGTCCACGGAATAAGTTTGGATACATCACTCAGCGTGCAGGATATAGAGCAAGGTAGCCAAGCAACATTCTCTATTACAATTACAAATACCGGTAACGTTCAAGACAATTTCTTGTTCTGGGATCCAAATACCTTAGAAGGACAACAGGAGTGGTTGCTACCATTTGGCTGGGAAATAACTTTCCCATTGAGGGTTGAGCTTGATCCTGGCAAATCAACAACAAAAATACTGACCGTTAAGGTGCCATCAACAGAAGATCCTGGAGCCTTTGTTATCTATCTGAAAGGCTGGTCTGAAGGCGAACCGATTAAATCTGTTGATAAGGGGACTTATGATATTTTAGAATTGGGCATATTTGTGTCCATTCAATCGGAAGGAAACATAGTGTTTGAAGAATTATTAGCCGATGAAAAAGAAGTCCAAGTAATGGCTGGTGATTGTCATACATTTGAACAAGATGTCACTAAGAATTTCGAATCGGGCAACCTTATCTTTAGCACACCTGGAGCGCCTGAAGCCCAACCAGATGACATAGACGAAGCAACATGGAGTCAGTCCAACTGGGTTCTAGACATTGATTTCTCACAAACACCAGGCGGCGCTGATGCGACACTAGGTGAGCCAATTGAGTGGAAACTTGATGCAGGAACGACCTTCAGAACATGGATGGTTAGAGTCAATGTATGTGTGCCAGATGATGCAAGCATCGGTTCAAAGAGTTTCACACTACAAGCCAATCTGGAGGGTTATCAGAAAGTATCCGACTCTGGAAGATATACTGTCAACGTCATTCATGAGTACAGTCTTGACTCTCAAATTGAGTTAGAGGCAGATAGAATTGTATCCGTCACAGATTCAAACGGAAACCCAATATCAGCGATAGCGGTAAATCCAGGAGAAAATTTAGTTCTTCCAGTAACCACGTTGAACAACGGTAACGGACCAGACAGGTTCGATTTCCGTTTGACGACAGTTATTGACCCTACCGGCATACCGGTTAGAACCGGGCATTGGGATATAGTAATTCCAAGAGAAAGTCTAGAAGAGTTAGACCGTGATTCAGATCAAACATTCGATGTGCTGATGAATATACCAGAGTTTGATATTGGTGCAGGATTATATGTCGTTGAGTTCAAGACTCTGTCCGAAGAAGCATATCCAAATGAGCAAAATAGGATTACAAGAGAGCGTGATGTAGATTTCTTGTATGTCTATGTTAACGAATTCTATGACATGGAAATCAGCATGGACCCAACAGTGGATAATCCAGTGAAAGTTTCAGCTCCAGGAAAGATTGTTAGTTTTGCAGTTAATATTACCAACAATGGTAACGTACTAGATTGGCCTACATTGGATAACCACACATCTCAGTCTCAAGGTAACGATTTTGTATGGAACGAATTACCCGGAATGGGCGCACTTAGTGGCTGGTCTGTAGAGTGGCGTACAATCAAGAAAATCAGTAATGATTTGAGTGTTGATGAAGAGTGTGTTGTAATCAACGAAGCAATGCCAGCAGCAGATGCAAACCAAGTAGAAATAGATGCATACTATTCAATGGTTGAGGAGATGCAAGACGCAAATAGATGTGCTTACCTCGAGTTAGACGATGTCTACATGGCACCGAAATTGGCGCCATATCAAACCGTGGAAATGATTGCTGTAGTTAAGATATCAACTACTGCGAAATTGGCAACTCGTAATGTAGGGTTAAAGGTCGTATCAATGGCTGGAGACATGACTGAAGGAGGGGACTATGATTCGTCTCCATCTTGGCAAGGTGAGGAACTTGACAGCAATGAGTTCATTGTGACTTTGAGTCTAAAAGCTCCAGATTTGGTGATTAAAGACATTATAGTTTCAGAATACAGTGCTGATATTGATTCAACAATTCCAATTGGAATTATCTTGCAGAATGTTGGTAATACTCACGCTACAGACATTGAGATTGTTCTCTGTCAATACGATGATGTCAACAGCCAATCAATCGTCAATGATATCAAGCGCAACGGTTGTGATGAGGATAGTGTAGTCATGCGTCAAGTAGTAGGTGCATTGCTAGCACCTGATGCTTCAGAAGACGCCAAGGAAATTGAAATTTACCTATTGTATCCAGTCGTCGCAGGTAGCAAGGGTGTTTATGTTGTAGTTGATCCAATGAACGAAATCGTTGAGGGTAGTGAGAGCAACAATATCATGGCTGTTTCAGAGCCACTAGAATCTCCAAGCCCGTTCTTTGATGTCGCAGGGCAAGTTGTTGGTAAAGCAGCATTACCGTTTATTGTCATCTTATTGACTCTATCATTACTTGGCGTAGTTTACTTTGTTGGTAAAGCCAGAAGAGAAGAAGTCAAGCTCCGAATTGCTGAGCAATCATCTCTAGTAAGCGTCTTAGAATCAGGCGACTGAACTGATTGATTACTTCTTGTAATCGCCTAGCCACCAGTACAGGTCGGAGTTTTCTGGCGTCGCAATAACATGGCCAGCCTTTTGAGAGATTTGTCTTTGTAATTTGGATTTGACCTCTTCTAGTAGTTCTGAAACTTGGCGCTGTCCTAATTGCAATTCTTTGCTTAGTAAGTTAAGATCGAGGCGTTTTTCGGGCGCTTCAATAATTGAATGAATCATGGCTCTCTCCTCATATTGTTCGAAGTCACTATCCACGCCTTGAGAAATACGATTACGAATATGTTGGTGTAGTGAAATTAAGGCGTCCCTCTCAGAATCTAAGCGTTCGATAACTTGGTTGAGTTCTGCAAGGTGTCCAACACCCTCGCTTACCGAGATCCTTTTTCTTCCGCTGACCATTTCCGCAACAGAATGTGTTGTTATAGGTAACTTACTAGAGAGCCTTATTGGACCACCAGAAGGCAATTTTCTTTGTTCACAATTAAACAAGTCGGGACCAAGATCAATACGAATTGAAATTGCTTCCTGAACTGTATAAATCGTTCTAGGAGGGCCGCCCTTTTCACTGGGAACTTTCAGTTTGGCAACAAAATTACCATTCTCCAATTCTTTTAGGTGTTTTTTAATTGCTTGTTGACTGACGCCAATTAAATCTGCTAATTGCATAGGATAGTGAGGCTCTCTGACTAATCTTTCTAGGATTTGCCTGCGAACCTTATTTTGTAAAAGCCTGAGTGCGAGGTCAATGTCAGCCATATTGCTCAACCTAAGGTTCACTAATTGATGAACCTTTTTCAAATCAGCTCTTTAATCTATACCACAGCACTGCACCACTGATTAGTGAAATCAATCCAACAAATAGCAATGAGATTGCTAATGTGGACTTCAGAGATGCTTCGTAACTCCAATCGACATCAAATTGCTGTAAGGTTTGCGAATCGTCTCCACCAGCAACAAATCGATATTCTCCTGGGACAGGCTGCCAAGTAATCTTACCATTCGAAGAAGGCCCTCCGGCAATCATGTCGATTGAGTCTTTTTGACATTCATAATAATCTCCTTTCAATTCGCATTTACTGGCTTCGCTTGCCTCTGCGATACCAATCCAAACGCCTGCTTTTTCCCACATAATCTCAACATCAACGTCGGCAGCGATTGCTTCGCTAGGAATCTCTAGAATCTCTCCTGACATCCCCCAATAACAGGTAATTTCATCCTCGCCAACGAACGGCAAATCATCCTTGACAGTACATGGTGGCAACATTGCATCAACTGTTTCTGCCTCACTCAAGTCTTGAGTTATTCCTAGTGAAGAAAAAATAATTATCAAAACTCCAACAATGATAAGTCCTATTGAGAGATATTTTTTCACAACATCACCTCAATCTTCATCCCAGTCTTTCCATGCACCGGGTTTGGATTCAGATTGTTTGGGTGTATCATTGGCGATTGTACCACTCCTAGTTTTCTTTATTTGTTCAGATTGGTTTGTAGTAAGACTTTCACCTTCATCCCACGAAGCGATTTCCTTAGTGTTCGATACTACTTTTTCGGTTTCAGGTTGGCGTATAGTATTGTAATCAGCAAACGGGTCAGCGACTCTATTTTGTGCTTCATCAACATCGCCTTTCATTAGCGCAAAGACTTGTTCGGTGGTTAATAGAGTTCCTTTTTGTACATCTTCTCGACCATCGACAAATTGTTCAGAATCAGTTATTCCAGTATCCGCAAATGGATTGTCAACTTTCTCTACTTGTTGAGATTGCAATTTTGCGATGTTTTCAGGAGTCAAGTCAGTTATCGGCATGACTTGACCATTCGCTCCGACCATCATTACCTTTGGTCCGCCAGAATTTTTATTTGTCAAGTATAGAATAAACGCTAACGGTAAAATTACCAAACCAATACAACATGCAGCACCTCCAAAGACCAGCCCCGGTTGTTCCAAAACCCTCCACTGTGCGCCAGTGGCATCGACTAGCCAGAGGGTTGAATTATCACAAGATTCACATTCGACCTCTAAAACGTATTCTCCCTTTTCTGATACATCCCACTCTTTGATTATCGTGAATTTACTACCGTCAGAATCCATTGGCGTCCAGTCAGTTTTACAATTACTGGAATCTATGGCATTACCGGCTATATCTGAGCCACTCATTTTTAGCAGGCTAACATTTGATATATCGTCTGAGATAACCACGGCAGAATAACAGCTTTGTCTTAATTCGATAGTTTCAGCACCGCCACCAGTAATTGCAACATCATTGATTTTTTTTGGACTGGAGGCTTCATCAATTTGGTCCATGTTAGAAAAAATAGCCACTGCACCAACCAATAGACACACAAGGCCGAGTATGGCTACTCGCATTGGCCATGGGTTTGTATTAGTCTGCGCCATAGACAACCCTCGACTGAAGTCCTCCATCAATGCTTGTACGATTATGCGAGACCAAGTTCCGCTAATTTTTCAGGCAAGTATGTATCTGTTACGAAATCTAAACCATACTTTGCTAGTGATTGCTGCTCAGCCTTTTTGTTCAATTCCAACATCATGTTTATTTGATCTTGCCACCATGAATCAGCGAATCTTGGATCAGAAAGCTCTGCATTAAGTGCCTCAATATCTTTCTTTGAGAGGTCATCACTGGGCAAATCATAGGCAACGATATCATCAGAAGTAATCCCTAGATATGTTGCGCTTGGGGTTGCCAAATATTCTGAAATATGAGCAGTCTTAATAGCACCATAAGCGATTGAAGCAAAAATTCTGAATGACCATGGGTCTCCGTCAAGGAAGACAACTACTGGCAAATCCCATTCTTCACTCATACGCTTGATTATTCTTCTAGTGGACCTTGCTGGCTGACCCTTCAAGTGTAATAATCCGCATTTGTAATCCTCATCAAAACCATTTTCAACCAATCTGTCGAACATACCACCAGTTTCAATTGCCATAAGGAAGTTAATATCATGTTCGAGAAATTCAATCTTCTCTAGTTCGACATTATAAGGGACGCCATATCCAGAGTCGCCAACATCATCCCTAGCGTTTATTCTCATCCATTCGCCTCGTCTATTACGTTCTTGCAGAGTTAGATTACCGATTATTCTAGCACCATCTTCTTCAGGCCTTAGTTTGAAATCTTCTCTTAGACATTTTGTGACAATTTCTAAGTCTTCAGCGAGGTTGTTTGATTCATTTTGACTGCCAAACTTTCCAAGTCCCCAGCTTTCTGAGATGTAATACATCTCTCTCAAGGTTGACGATTTCCCCGAATCAATCATATCTTCAATGAACTCAATTACATGAAGCGCTCTTAGCAATTGCTTTGCTGAACCTAAGCTGGTTGCGTCTCTTATCGACTTATTTTTGCCATATTTGTAAACTCCGAGTTTTCTGTCAAAACCGATATTGTTCTTTGTTCTAACTGGCAGAGTCATAGTTGGCGCCTCGCCTTTGACGATTTTATCATACATCTCTGAAACTACTGTTTGCATTGCAATCTTGGTTTCTTCAGCACTCATTCTAGCCGACATTATTGTTCACCTCCAAACAGAGTTGATTGTCCTGAAGGAGGCTTAATGGCGGGTTCAGGTACCGGTGCAGAAGTTATTTCTGAATTATTGGCAACCTCCTCCATATCATCACCATCATGTAGATTTCCAGCATTATTAGATGAGTTTAACTCATCCATAATTTTCTCTTGGTTGCGAATTTCCTCGAGATATTTCTCATCCATTTTCATTGCGCCTATGATTTCTTGACTACCTCTAAAGAACACATCAGTTTCTGTCCAATCGCCTTTTTCTAACCCCTCTAGGGAATATGTTATTCTGATATTTTCGCCCGGTTGTAATGTTTCCAATTTCCAAGCCCAAACTCCAGTTGCTTCTTTTTTGCCGCCGTGTTCATTTTTTGTCATTGAACCACCGGACTTTTCCGGCCAAGTTGCCAAGATAGTATAGGCTCTTGAACGAGCGGTGTAATTGTAAATCTTGATCGCAACATCGACAGACTTGCTTGCTTTGTTCCATTCAGTGGTGCTTTCACAAATTACTGCAGACATTATCTTGGTAATCGAGCCAGCAAGATTTGGTATGGGTTTGTTTAGAATTTGTGCAGACTTGGCAGCTATCGCTGGCAGAATATCGTTGATTAACTCAAATTTCTCTTTGGTTTTGGCCATCTTCTTCTTCTTTTCAAGGTGCTTTCTGAGGCCACGACCCATTTCCAGCATTGCCTTTCTTACCTCTTCCATAACCTCAGCATTATCTGCTAACGCTTCTTTGGCTTCAGAGGTAAATTGTACATTTGTACTAGCCAAGTGTACCAAGATGGCAGCAGGGCCTTTTGGAACCCCTTTACCGCCGGCTTGGTCAAGTCCGTACTGACGCCAGTCAACCGATTCAATTGCTTTAGTCAACAGGCAACCACCTTGTTGATACATCAAAGGAACCCTGTTGGCAAATCTTAGAACCTCAACCGGTTTATCTGCTGCCATATTACCTCCAAAAATTAAGCCCACCTCGACTTGGTAAGGATTCCCTTGAGAAACATTTGGCGCTCTTGTCATCGTAATTGCATACCTTGAATCGATAGTCTTTGACAGACCTTTTTTGATTAGCATTTCTTCTATCGGTGATAGACAATTAGTAGGTGGATTGAGTAATTTTACCGGCTTACCATTGAACATTCTCTCGCCTTGGAATGATTCAAGCAAGGCACGTATCTGGTCAGGAGTCATTTGTTTAGGTTTTACTTTTACATCTAATTCAGCAGCAGAACACAACTCTTTTGCAGCTCTTGTTGATACGCCAGAGAAATTAGTTCGCAAGAACACCGATAGTCTTGAATCAGTAGATTCTGTTAGCATTCTCTGTAATTGCCCCAACTCTATTCCATGTGGGTGGGGTTTGATTGACTCAACTTTACCCGGTAGTCTCTCAGTTACTCTCGGCCAATGGTGAACTTCGCCTTCAGGGTCGGTGAAAGTAATTTCTGCATGAGGATTGACAATACTCGTCATTCGTAGATATTGCCAAACGCTTTGACGTCCTTTCTGATATTTCGCTTTCATTCGAGTGGTTACTTCTAGACCGTGTCTTTTCATTTCACCGTCATCAAGTAGCCATATCTCCCTACCTGCATTGCTCTTTGTCGCTTTATTTTTCCTTGTATCAAGGCCGATATCGACCACCGCGGCAGTAGATTCAGTGGCTATCTTTGATTTTACATGAGTTGGTTTTCCGGTAGTAAGTTGACTATACATTACTACTCCAGTGATTCCAATACCTTGCTGACCTCTTGATTGTCTAATCGCATGAAATCTAGAACCAAACAATAGTTGGCCGAAAACCTTCTCAATACTCTTTTGCGGAATGCCCGGGCCGTTGTCTTCTACTACCAACTCGATTATGTCCTTCTTTGTGTCAATTTTAGAGACCTTGACTTTGATTGAAGGTAAAATCCTCGCTTCTTCGCAAGCGTCTAGAGAATTATCAACAGCTTCTTTCACTGCAGTAATCAATGATCTAACCGGAGAATCAAAGCCCAAGAAGTGTTTATTCTTTTCAAAAAATTCCGAAATTGCTACTTGTTTTTGGTTAGATGCTAGTTTTTGTGCTATGCCTGACATTTTTGTCACTCCGTCTCTGGTCCTCCTCGGTCCGAATGACCTCGGGCCAGCAACACGCAACTTCGATTACCGACGGTACATAATAACTAACATGGAAATTATTAGCAAATTGTCGGTTATTGCACCGTTTCAACGTCACGTTCAAGATTATCCATTACTTGTTTTCCTTTTATAATCAAAAAAATAGTGATAATAGATGATAAGGCTATGATTATAAAGTCAAATGGAGTTTTTGCTGCTGTTTCGATACCGTTGCTTGTCACAATGGTTTGTGAGCCCCACCAAGCATACATGATTGCGGGCACAATCATAGCTAAATTTCCTAGAATGAAATGTTTGAATTTTATTCTAGTAGCGCCATATGCGTAGTTCAAAACTCCATACGGAATTACTAAACTAATTCGTGTTAGAGTAACCACTTTTGTACCTTGAGTGGTCATTTCATTTTCTAGTGCTTGTAGACTTGGATAGTTTTCTAGGGCTCTTCTAGCATATGGATTCATCCATTTTTTACCAAGAAAGAACGGCGCTATCGCCCCAATCATCGACCCTATCCATGCAATGATTATACCTGGCCCAAAGCCATAAATGACTCCTGCTAGATATTTATGAAAACTTGCAGGCAGGGCGATGATTCCAAAAACGATGTATAATAACATAAAAATTGTAATCCCAAGCGTTTCATTGTCAACGAACCAATTTAGATAGTCAACAAATAAATTAACCATCACTTGAGTAAGAGAGATTGTTAATGCTATACCTACTAACACTATTATTGCAGCAATTAACCCAGTGCGCTTCTTCATGATGATCATTCAAAAAGGTCGCTCTGCCAAGAGGAGATTTTTCCAGTAAATGCCGAGGCTGCGACTGTCAAGGGGCTTGCAAGGTAGAGTTTACCTGGCCCAGATCGTCCCTGGAAATTGCGATTAATTGCTGAGACGGTCACTTGTTCTGGGGTTATTGATACTCCCGGGCCTGCGCCGATACAAGCCCCGCATCCAGGGTCAATCAGTTTCACGCCAACCTTGGAGAATAAATCGTGCCAACCTTTTTTCACAGCCAAATCTTTCACTTGTCCAGAACCATACTGAATATAGAAATCAACTCCATCAGCGACAGTTAGCCCAGCATCATCAGCAGCCTGACAAACTTGTGCGTAATATGCGATATCATCTTCTTTACCGGCAGTACACGAACCGCCATATGCGATATCAATAGCGACATCGCCAATTTCTACAATCAGAGCACCGTTCGTTGGGTCACTGGGTATTCCTTCATCAGGATTTCCGGGATGGGCTACCATCGGTTCAATGGCCGATAAGTCAATGACGTGTGTTCCACCGTGGTAATAAGCACCCTCATCGGGTGTAACAGAATTCTTGACCATTGCGTCAATTGATAAATTTGGCATGGCATTTTTCATCCAATCATACAATGCTTCATCCGGCTCGCAAATACCGGTTCTCGCAGAACATTCTGTTGCCATATTACATAGCGTAGCTCGCTCATCTACCGATAGACTAGCAAGCCCGCTTCCACCAAATTCCATCGAGCGATTCAAAGTCAATTCCTTACGAGCATGGTCCGCTAAAATGTAAAGGATGACATCTTTTGCTGTACATCCAGGATTCAATCGGCCAATCAATTCAAATCTAATCGATTCGGGAACTTTGACGAAGGTGAATCCTGCACTGATTAGATTGGAGTATTCAGTTGCGCCAACTCCCCAAGTCAAAGCGTTTGAAGCCCCGCCCATGCAAGTATGTGAGTCGGTAGCCTGGACAAAATCACCAATCTCGATAAACTCTTCACGAGCAACTTGGTGACAAATTCCTGGTGAAACGCCATTTATCGCCGAGTAGTCTCTAACATTCGTGTGTTGCTGGAAGGCTTTTTGCAAATCTCGTAAGGTTTGGACTTTATCCATAAACGGAACAAATTTCGGATTGTGATGTGCATAAAGCAAATGGTCCTCAAAGACCGCGAATTTGCGCGGATTTGGTAACTGATAATTTTCACCGTACTCTTCAGACAAAAATGTGTGAACTTGTGCAGTGGTAAATTCATGGGAGTAGCCACCTTGAACTTGAGCGATTACTGGATCGTCAGGTTTTACGCACTGGCCGGGTAGTTGGCCAACAAGGTTCCTAGCAACGATTTTCTCAGCCATGGTCATAGGTTTTTCATTAGTATCAATAGATGGCAGGGTAATTTCATCATTCTTTAACGCTTTAGCGAAAGGAAACAAACCCCCTTTTTCAATAATTATTTTTGTCACTTCATCATATTTGTCGGTGAATTCAGACAACAGCAACTGTTCACCATTTTGCAATCTTTCTAACATTGCATAATCCCCCATCAGTTGACCAAGATTGATGTTATTTCTCTCATGGATTGGCGCGAATGATGCGGCAATCACAACACGTATACCCGCCCATCTTTCACACTGTGCTGCAGTTTCTCGACTAGACCCAGTACCTTTTCTTTGACCGGATACTATCACCTCAAAGTTACCATTGATTAGCGCGTTTTCATTAAACACTCTGAGGCCATTATGTTTCAGACCAGCATAGGCGTTTTTAGCGATCTCTGCAGGTTCGTGGTCAAAACAAACCCATGCGGGAGTCATTACATCAGTGTTGATATCATCTAGAAGATCCTCAGGATTAATATCGCTCATTTTGAGATTTAGGCCATCATACAACTGCTGTTTTATTAAATCTAAATTCTTGGTTAAGAACAATACTCGCTTTCCTGGCGTCAGGCCGATTTTCTGCTCCCCTCCGCTAACACCCATTGCAATCATTTCGGGCAGGCTTGTTATGTGTATAACCATTGACCTTAATTTGTCATAAACTATATGACGGGCAGGAAAAAAACTACTAAACAAGCGTGATCTTTTGTCTGGTATAGCGAATATAATTCTGCCATAAATTTGATATAACCTCGCATAAGGCATTAAGAGTGTTGCCCTATTTTGTCATAGGGGGGGAATAACAAATGGATGAACAGCAAGTAGAAGATATCGTAAAATGCAGTGATTGTGGAAGTAGAAATTTGACTCGAGACGAAACTCGAGGTGAAGTCGTGTGTGACGACTGTGGTCTTGTGTTAGAGGATAATGTCATTGACCAAGGCGCAGAATGGCGTGTATTCTCGCCAGAACAAGGTGATCAAAGGGCAAGAACCGGTGCTCCAATGACAGTTATGCTCCACGACAAAGGTCTCTCAACTGACATCGATTGGCAAAATAAGGACTATTCTGGTAAGACCATCAATTCAAGATATCGCTCACAATTTTACCGTATGAGAAAGTGGCAGAAGAGAAGCCGTGTCTCAAACGCGACTGAAAGAAATCTAGCTATGGCATTAGCAGAGTTAGACAGAATGGCAAGTAGACTAGAGTTACCTAAATCTGTTCGAGAAGCAGCTGCAGTGAACTACAAGAAAGCGGTTGACAAGCGATTGATTAGAGGCCGTTCAATTGAAGGAGTAGCTGCCGCTTCATTGTATGCTGCATGCCGTCAGTGTGGTGTCCCTAGGACGCTAGATGAAATTGGTCAAGCATCTCGTACCGGACGCAAAGAAATCGGTAGAACATACCGTTTCATGGTAAGAGAATTGAAAATGAAGATTATGCCAACCGGTCCAGAAGATTATATCTCTAGATTCTGTTCAGGTCTTGGACTCGATGCCGAAGTAGAAGCTAAGGCATATGAATTAATTAAGGCCGCTCAAGAAAAAGAATTGACCAGCGGCAGAGGTCCAACAGGTATCGCAGCATCTATCATTTACATCGCCTCCGTGCTCTGTGGTAAGAGAAGAACCCAGAGAGAGGTTGCAGAGGTTGCTGGTGTAACAGAAGTTACCATCAGAAATCGATACAAGGAACTTATTCAAAACTTGAATATTGAACTTGACATCTGAGTCGATATTTTGGTTGATTAAAATGAGTAAGAGCCGATCTGAGATTTCTCAGATTGTATTTGAGAAAGTGGCTACATTGTTAGTTGAGGCTTTAGAACGCGGAACCCAGTCATGGCCGCTACCTCATCCTCCAATCAAAGACGCAGATTTTCCAGTTATCGAGCCGAATTCTGCTCAAGAACTAATTGAGCAAGGGCTTGGATTATTAAATGTCGATAGAGGGTTATTCGAATATAAGCTAAACACTGTAGTCGATTTGGTAGTTCCACATCGCATGAATCTTACCGACGACCCGTACGAAGTTCACAAGAAATGGTTAGAAAAACGTGCTGACATGGTCGCCGAGCGATTGATCTTCTCGATAAACAATGATTGGCTTGCGCAAGCACTTGACCCTCAAGCACCAGATAGCGCTAGGTGGTGGTTGAGTATCGCATTGTTGAATGGGCTTTCCATAGGGCCACTTGGTCAACCGATTCACCAAGGTTACCATTTACTAGAATCCATTGCTATTGGTGAGAGACCAGGCACATGGCATACTCAGCCCGAAACCGGTCCTCAGAATGTTGATTGGAATCCTGATGCGATTGTTCCTAGAATGACTGGTGTTATTGCTCATGAGTTTGGCATCAAGGCTGCCAGATGGATGCTCAACGAATTAGAGGTTGGTAACGTTGATAGGCGTAGACTGCTCATTGAGTGGATTAGATTATTGATGGAAAGGCCAGAGTTGATCGAGCCACTTGGCCTATTTGATATTCTAACTCGAATGAGTTCTGATACCGATTCCCAAGTAGCGGTTCAGATTGCTAGGTGTCTTGCTAAAGCAATTGACCATGATAGAGATGTGGGACATAACTTGGCGAAACTATTGATGTCGAGAAGCGACTTGA
>MDTG01281850.1_pt1 | contig 21422 bp, 22 predicted proteins | sample 811421 | NCBI WGS metagenome assembly MDTG01 (sample SAMN05326645, study PRJNA326480) | marine metagenome | isolation source: seawater | place: Pacific Ocean: South East | collected 2011 | reverse complement strand
GGGAAAACCTTTTAAAATGTCAAAACGTTCTGGGGAATTTATATCTGTAGGAGATCTATTGAAAGAAGTTGATAAAGACTCGATAAGATTTATGATGTTAAATAGAAGTAATGACGTAGAACTTGATTTTGATTTTGATAAAGTTTTAGAAAAAAGTAAAGACAATCCTGTTTTTTATGTTCAATACTGTTACGCGAGAATAAGTTCATTGTTTAGGACAATTAAAATAGAAAAAAATGATCCTATTAAATTTGAAAAAAAAGATTTTAACTTAAATCAATTTGAAAATAAAATACTTCGAAAAATTTATGATTGGCCTAAAATTGTAGAAACTTCAGCCCAGAAATTAGAACCACATCGTATTCCTTTTTATCTTTATGATTTAGCTACTTTATTTCACTCTTATTGGAGCAAAGGTAACGAAGATGATAAATTTAAATTTGTTATTAATGGAAAACCAAAAAATTTAAATACAATTGCTATAATTAAATTAGTTTCAATAGTTATACAAAATGGAATGAAAATTCTAAATGTTTCATTACCAAAGAAAATGTGATGATAAGAAATATTTTACTTTTATCAATTTTAGTCTTTGTATCAGGTTTTTTTTATATTACTTTAATAGAATATTTATCTGAAGAAAATAAAATTAAAATTAATAAAAATAGGACCGAAGTTAACATTCGTTTAGAGGAAAAAATGAAAAATATACCAGTATTAAAGAATGACACTTTTGACGTAGTTCATTTCAATTCTGAAATTAATGAAAAAAACACTAAAATAAAAAGAAATTTTTGGGACTTAATTAAGCTAAAATGAAAAGCAAAGCAGTTATTACGAGTATATCTGGAACTAAATTAAAAAAGAATGAAGCTGATTTATTTAGAAAATACAAACCATGGGGAATAATTCTTTTTAAAAGAAATATTTCGTCTTTTAATCAATTAAAGTCATTAATAAAATCTATTAAAAAAGTAACTAGAGATAAAAAATATCCAATTTTGATAGACGAAGAGGGAGGATCGGTATCAAGAATGAGTAGATTATTTAATAATAACGTTTACTCACAAAAATTTTTTGCTGACATTTATAATTCTGATAAAAAAATTGGAATTTTCTTATATAAAAATTATATATCTTCTATTTGTAGCATTTTTAAATTATTGGGAATAAACATTAACACTGTACCCGTACTTGATATATTAAGGAAAAACACTCATGGAATAATCGGCTCTAGAAGTTACTCTTCAAACAAAAAAACCATAATAAATCTTGGAAAATTATGTGTTAAATTTTATAAAAAAAATAAAATTGGTACTACTATTAAACATATACCTGGTCATGGAGGAGCATCAGTAGATAGTCATAAAAATTTACCAATAGTTAATATTAAAAAAAGAGAATTGAACAGTATGGACTTTTCTTGTTTTAAAAATATAAATTCTTTTTTTGCTATGACTGCCCATATTATTTATAAAAGTTTAGACAGCAAAAATACTTGCACTCACTCTAAAATAATAATTAAAAAAATAATTAGAAAAAGGATTGGATTTAAAGGAATATTAATTTCTGATGATTTATCTATGAAAGCTTTAAAATATGATCTTTTAACAAACGCTCGTAAATCTTTATCAGCAGGGTGCAACCTAGTATTATATTGTTCTGGAAAATATAAAGATTCTCGAAAACTGTTGAAGGAATTACCTTTAATTGACAGTTTTACAGCTAAAAAAACATCAGAATTTTATAAATTTTTAAGTTAAAATAATTGTATGGAATCAAATATTAATAAAAGTATATCAATTGAAATTCCTAACTATTCTGGTCCTCTAGAAATTTTGTTAGACTTGGCTAAATCACAGAAAGTAGATTTAGCAGACATCTCAATTACTTTGTTGGCTGATCAATTTTTAATTTATATCAAAGAGACCAAAAATTTAAATTTAGAAACCGCTTCAGAATTCTTATTAATGGCAACATGGATGGCTTATCTAAAATCAAAATTATTATTACCAGAAGATGAAAATGAAGATTTTAAAGCAAATGAAGTTGCAGAAAAGTTAAAATTACAATTAAAAAAATTAGAACTTATAAGAATGCTCTCTGACCAAATGTTACAAAAAAAAAGAATTGGTGTTGATGTATTTTATAGAGGAATGAAGGGAGGAATAAGATCAATTAAAACTCCGATTTACGACGTTACATTATATGAACTTCTTAAAGCTTATGCTTCTTTGAAAATGCAAAGAGCTTTTCAAACAGTTAATATTCCGAAATTGCCTGTTTTGAGTACAGAAGAAGGTATAAAGCAAATTAAGTCTCAAATAGATAGCTTAAATGATTGGAAAGAAATCGATTCATTGATCCCAAATAGTTTTTCAGAAAGCAAAAAAATGAAAAAAACAGGTTATGTTGGTATATTTGCTGCAAGTCTCGAACTAACAAAAGAAGGTATAATTAATATTATGCAAAAAAAAATGTTTGATAAAGTCTTCATAAAAAAAATTGACTCATGAAAAAAAAGAACAATAAATCTACTAATATAGTTAAGTTTCCAAGAAATATTTCAAAATTAGAACGACAGGTAGAAGCAATTTTGTTTGCAGCATCAGAACCTTTAGATTTAGAGACTATAGAGAACAGAGTTAAAAGCACTAATAATATAAGAAAAATAATTGAAAATATTAAATCTGATTATGAAGGAAGAGGAATAAACTTAGTTTGTATAAAAGATAAGTGGTCATTTAGAACTGCTGATGATTTATCAAAGTTAATGTCTCTTCAAAAATCTACTCAAAGAAAACTTTCAAAAGCTACTTTAGAAACTTTAGCAATAATTGTTTATCATCAACCTGTCACAAGGTCTGAAATCGAAGAAATAAGAGGTGTTGCTTTTGCAACCAATACAATGGAAATTCTTTTAGAACTTGATTGGGTAAGACCTGCGGGCAGAAAAGATGTACCAGGCAAACCTATTCAATATACAACAACTGAAAATTTTCTTAATCATTTTAATATTCAAAAACTTTCAGATTTACCCACCGTATCAGAATTGAGTTCTGCTGGATTAATAGATAGTTCAACTATAGATTCATCAATTTTTGGTACAGGTAAATTTTATAAGGAGCAAAGTTTGAATAAAAAAGAGGATATTTACTCTGATATTGAAAAGGCAATAGATCGAGCACCCAAATCAGACGAATAAAGATATTTATTTCACTAAAATAATTGTATATAAGTATTCATATGAGTATAGGATTTTGGCAAATTGCAATAGTAGTAGTTCTTGTAGTTCTTCTTTTTGGTAGAGGAAAAATTTCAGATTTAATGGGCGATGTTGCCAAAGGTATAAAAAGTTTTAAAAAGGGCATGTCTGATAACCCTGACACATCAAATTCAAATCCTGACACATCAAATAAAGACTCAGATCAAGATAACTCTAATAACAACAAATAATCTTAATGCCACAAATTGGTTGGTTTGAATTACTCATAATAGTAATAGTTGCTGTGTTAGTGATAGGACCAAAAGATTTTCCAGTAGTTTTAAGGAAAATAGGAAATTGGGTAGGTTCAATTAAAAAATATTTTTCTGAAGTTCAAAATAGCGTAGTCGAAATTACAGATATTGAAGAAAACAAAATGGAAGAATTTAAAAAAGAAAAAAATAAAGATGAAAAAAAAAGTTGAGAATGAAAAGAATGTAAGTTTTGTTGGTCATCTTAGTGAATTAAGGTCCAGATTAATAAAATCTTTTCTTTTTTTACTTTTTGCTTTTATAGTTTGTTATATATTTGCAGAAAATATATATGGTTTTTTAGTTCAACCATATTCAGATGCTATAAATGAGAACAATCTAGATCGTAGATTAATTTTCACTGCATTGCACGAGGCTTTTATAACGTATCTAAAAGTGGCTTTTTTTGCTTCATTTTTTATAACAAGTCCAATTTTCTTAACTCAAATTTGGAAGTTTGTAGCACCAGGTTTATATAATAATGAAAAAAAAGCTTTATTACCTTATCTTATTGCTACGCCTTTGTTATTCTTAATCGGGGGGATGCTTGTCTATTATTTAATTATGCCACTAGCTATAAAATTTTTTTTAAGTTTTGAGACTTCAGCAGACGTAGGGTCTATTGCTATTCAGTTAGAAGCTAAAGTTAATGAGTATTTATCTCTTATAATGAGATTAATTTTTGCTTTTGGTTTAAGCTTTCAACTTCCAGTAGTTTTAAGTTTGTTAGCTAGAATAGGAGTTGTTGACTCAAATTATCTACAAACTAGAAGAAAATACGTAGTTGTAATAATGTTTTCATTGGCAGCAATTTTAACTCCACCAGATCCAGTAACGCAAATAGGTTTAGCTTTACCTCTTTTAATTTTGTATGAATTATCAATTCTTACAGTTAAAATAATAGAAAAGAAAAAAAATGCATAACTTAAAAGAAATAAGAAAAAATCTTGATATTTTTAAAAAAAAATTTTTGGATAGAAATGCTAAAATTAATTTGGATGAATTAGTAAATTTAGATATTAAAAATAGAGATTTAATTCAAAAAAAAGAGTCATTAGAGCAAGAGAAAAAAAAGTTATCAAAATTAAATGATAAGAGTAATTTTGAAAAGTCAAAAAAATTAAGCTCTGAAATAGATGATTTAAGTAGTCAACAGTTAACTATTCAAAACAAAATTGAAAATATCTTATCCAACATTCCGAACGTCGCTCTTGAAGATGTGCCAATTGGAAATAGTGAAAAATCAAATAAATTAATTAAAACAGTTGGAAGTCCAAGAAAATTTGACTTTAAAATTAGATCACATATCGAGCTAGGTTCTGATAATAACCAAATTGATTTTGAAGCTTCATCAAAACTTTCTGGCTCCAGATTTGTAGTTTTGAAAAATAAATTGGCTTTATTAGAGAGAGCCTTGATTAATTTTATGCTAGATATTCATGTAAATAAATTTGGTTATACTGAAATATCTCCACCTCTAATTGTTAATGAGGAAGTAATGTATGGAACTGGTCAATTACCCAAGTTTGAAGATGATCAGTTCGAAATAAAATCAAATGATGATAATAAAAGAAAATTTTTAATTCCTACTGCAGAAGTTGTTTTGACCAACCTTTTTAGAGAAAGTACTATAGAACATAAAAAATTACCTTTACGCCTAGTTGCATCAACTCCTTGTTTTAGAAAAGAAGCTGGTAGTTATGGAAAAGATACTAAAGGGATGATGCGACAACATCAATTTTATAAAGTAGAACTAGTGAGCATTATAGATCCTATTAATTCAAAATCTGAGCTTGATAGAATGTTGAGTTGCGCTGAAGAAATTTTAAAAATTTTAAATATTCCCTATCAAGTGAAGCTTTTAAGCACTGGAGACATGGGTTTTAGTGCAGAAAAAACATTTGATATAGAAACTTGGATGCCATTCGAAAATAAATATAGGGAAATTTCTAGTTGTTCTTCATGCGGAACATTTCAAGCAAGAAGAATGCAGACAAAATTTAAAACTACAAAAGGCAGTCAGTTTGTTGGTACTTTAAATGGATCCGGATTAGCAGTAGGCAGATTAATGATTTCCCTTATTGAAAATTACCAGAATGAAGATGGTACGGTTTCAATACCTGATGCTCTTAAAAAATACATGAATAATTCGAATAAAATTTAGAAGTATTCGCTTGTTTAAATAAGTCTTTTATTATATTTATTCTCTTATTATGAACGGTCAAGGAATAGCACAATTTATACCACTAATACTTATTTTCGTTATTTTTTACTTTTTTTTAATAAGACCTCAGCAAAAAAGAGTTAAAGATCACAAGGCAATGGTAGAAAGTCTAAAGCGTGGAGATGAAGTTATTACTTCGGGTGGAATAATTGGTGTTGTTGACAGAGTGATGGAAGACGATCGTATAGAGGTTATTTTGACAGACAATGTTAAAGTTCAGATAATACGTTCCACTATTACAAGTTTATTAAAAAAAGAGATTAAAAAATAACTTTTTTAAGTGTTAAATTTTTCAAAAATAAAAGTATTATTAATTTATCTTATTTTTCTTTTAATTGGTTTTTTTGCTTTGTTAAACTTTCAAAGTAATGACTCTAAATTTATTGATAAAAAGGTAAATTTGGGTTTAGATTTACAAGGTGGCTCCTATTTACTTTTAGAAATTCAAACTGATTCATTAATTGAAGAACGACTTCAAGATAAAGTTATTCCTTTAAAAAAAACTTTAAAAAAAAATCAAATTAAATTTGATAATTTTTCGGTTTTAGATAAAGAAATATTATTTAACATAGATAAGAAAGATTCTGATAAATTAGAATTATTATTTTTTGCAAAAAAAGATAATCAAGTTAACTCTTATATAGATAGATATAATACTTTTGAGCTAGATTTAAAAGTTGAAGAAAATAAAGTAAAAGTCTTTTTCTCAAAGTATGGAATTCTGACTATAGATAACTCTGCTTTAAAACAATCGATCGAAATTGTTAGAAGGCGTATAGACGATGTAGGTACAAAAGAACCAACTATTTTACAAAGAGGAGCTAAAAGAATATTAGTAGAATTACCAGGTTTAAAAAATCCTGACAGAATAAAAAATTTATTAGGTAAAACTGCTCAGTTAAATTTTAGATTTGTTTCAGACAAATCAAGTGAATTTGGTACTGATCAACTTATATCCGAAACAGGTGAGGAGCTTTCAGTAAGTAGAAAAATAGTTATGAGTGGTGAAAATTTAATAGATGCACAACCGAGAATAGATAATCAGTCAAATCAGCCATCTGTTTCCTTTACATTGGATAGATTGGGTGCTCAAAAATTTGGGTTAGCAACTACAAAAAATGTTGGAAAAAGATTAGCTATTGTTTTAGACAATAAGATTATTAGCGCCCCATCAGTACGAGAGCCTATCACAGGTGGAAATGGAAATATTTCTGGAAATTTTACTTTTCAAGAAGCAACTGATCTTGCTTTATTATTAAGATCTGGTGCCTTGCCAACACCTTTGATTATTGTGGAAGAAAGAACTGTAGGTCCTGATTTAGGAAAAGATTCGATTGAGTCAGGAAAAATTTCTTTAATAGTTGGTTTTTTTCTAGTTGTTTTATTTATGATATATAAATATCGATTATTTGGTATTATTGCCAACGTTTCTTTAATAGCCAACCTTTTAATGTTAATAGGCGTATTAACAATACTTGAAGCCACATTAACTTTGCCCGGTATAGCAGGGATAATATTAACGGTGGGAATGGCAGTAGATGCAAATGTACTTATATTTGAAAGAATAAAAGAAGAATTGAGAACAGAAAAATCGGTTATCCATGCTTTTGATATAGGTTACAAGAAAGCAAAAATAACAGTTTTAGATGCAAATATAACTACACTTATAGCAGCTTTAATTTTATTTATATTTGGCTCTGGTCCTGTAAAAGGGTTTGCAGTAACTTTAGGCATAGGAATAGTAACCACTCTTTACTCAGCTTATTTTATAGCTAGACATTTGACCTCCTGGTTAGTTTTAAACAAAAAACATGAATCAATTAAACTATAATGAATACAAAATATAATTTTTCTTCATTTTTTTCTAAGGCAAATATTTTTTCTTTAGTTTTGTTTATTTTAAGTATTCTTCTTATTTCATTTAAAGGTTTAAATTATGGTATAGACTTTAAAGGTGGTACATTAATAGAACTAAGAGTATTCGACAAAAATATAGGAATTACTGAGATAAGATCTTCTTTTAAAGATTTAATAAATGGCGATGTAAATGTAAAAGAGTTTGGTAGTAAAGGAGATTTTTTAATTAAAATAGAACAAAATGATACTCAAACGAAAGATTTTATTCCTAACTTAAAAAAAAATATTAATGAAAAAATAAGTTCAGAAATTGACTTTAGAAGGGTAGAGAATGTAGGTCCTAAAGTAAGCTCTGAATTATTAAAATCAGGATTGATAGCAATTGCTCTTTCTCTAGCGGCAATGCTATTTTATATTTGGGTTCGTTTCGAATGGCAATTTAGTCTAGGTTCAATTATTGCATTATTTCATGATGTAATTATTACAATTGGAATTTTTTCTCTGCTCTCATTTGAAATAAATTTATCTATCATTGCTGCAGTACTAACAATTGTTGGATACTCAATGAACGATACAGTTGTTATATATGATCGTATAAGAGAAAATTTGACGAAATATAATAAAATGCATATCAACGAAATTAGCGATTTGTCTATAAATGAAACTTTAGCCAGAACAATAATTACCTCAGTTACGACACTTCTTGCTCTTGTGTCTATCTTTATTTTAGGAGGTGAAATTTTAAAAGGATTCTCTTTCGCCATGATTTTAGGAGTACTGATTGGAACTTATTCTTCTATATTTGTTGCTGCTCCTGTATTAAAATATTTTAAGGTTACTTATAGAACTATGTTAAAAGAGGATGAAGAAATAGTTCCCTAGTAAAGATTTTGAGCTGCTACCATAGAAAGAAGCATCGGCATAGATAATAGGGTGTTTGTTCTTGAAAATAACATTGCAGTTTTAGCTGATTTAGCCTTCACTTCTGGTGTACACTCTTCCATTCCTAATGCTTTTTTTTGGTTTGGCCAAATAACAAACCAAACATTATAAGCCATAATTATTCCTAGCCACATACCTATTCCAATAGCTGTATTTTTTCCATAACCACTTCCTACACCTAACGTCATTGCTTGATGTAAGTATCCATTTAAATAAGAAACTATCAAACCAGTTAAAACGGTTACGAATGCAGCCCAACGAAACCAGAATAAAGCTTTTGGAGCTATTACTTTACCAATTGCAGGCTTTTGTTCATCAGGAATATTTGGCATTGAAGGAATTTGTACAAAATTAAAATACCATAGAAGTCCTATCCACATAATTCCAGCTAAAACATGAAGATATCTAAAAAACCAACTAAAGAAATATCTATCAAAAGCAAAACCATCTGCACCAAAGTACAACCCAAGAAACAAAAGTATAGCTAGAGCTAAAGATGCATGTACGGTTTTTGATAAAGATTGTAATAAAGATACCATGTTAGTTTATATCATAGGTTTTAGTTATATAAAAAGATAATTTTAAGCTGTCTTTTTCATATTAGAGCTTCCTAAAAGCTCCTTAACAAATTTTCCTGTATAACTATCTTGATTTTCAGCAACTTTTTCTGGAGTTCCTTCAGCAACAATTTGACCTCCATTAATTCCACCTTCAGGACCCATATCGACAATATGATCAGCTGTTTTTATCACGTCTAAATTGTGTTCTATTACAACAACAGTATTTCCAGTATTCGCGAATGCTTGCAGAATTTCTAGCAATTTTTTGATATCGTGCGAATGTAGTCCTGTTGTAGGTTCGTCAAGTATATACAACGTTCTACCTGTAGGTCTTTTAGATAACTCTTTAGCAAGTTTTATTCTTTGGGCTTCTCCACCAGAGAGAGTGGTGGCTTGTTGACCTATTTTCATATATCCAAGTCCAACGTGCTTTAATGTAATTAATTTGGATCTTATTGATTGAATATTTTCAAAAAACTCACAACCTTCATCTACAGTCATATCTAAAACATCAGCAATATTTTTATTTTTAAATCTAATTTCTAAAGTTTCTCTGTTATACCTTGCACCCTTACAAGTATCACACGGTATAAAAACATCTGGTAAAAAATGCATTTCATAAGTAATTACTCCATCTCCTTCACAAGTTTCACATCTACCACCTTTTACATTAAAAGAATATCTACCAACTTTATATCCTCTTGCTTTAGACTCAGGTAAAGCAGCAAACCATTCTCTAATAGGGCCAAAGGCCCCTGTATATGTCGCTGGATTTGATCTAGGTGTTCTACCAATTGGCGATTGATCTATATCTATTATTTTGTCTATAAGTTCAGTTCCTTTAAAACCCTTGAAAGGTTTAGGAACTTTTCTTGATTTATTTTTATTCAACATTAAATTAAATGCATTGTACAATGTATGTAATATTAAAGATGATTTTCCGCTTCCAGAAACACCAGTTACACAAGTAAATGTTCCTACAGGAATTTTCAGGTTAACATTTTTTAAATTATTTCCGGTCGCACCGCTTATTTCAATAAATCTTCCATTTTTTGCCTGCCTTCTCTTTCTTGGAAGAGCTATAAATTTTTTACCAGATAAATAATTACCAGTGATACTTTTTTCATTTTTAATTATTTCCTCTACTGGACCTTCAGCAACAATTTGACCTCCATTTAAACCTGCTTCAGGTCCAATATCAATTATATGATCAGCACTTTCCATTGTTTCAATATCATGTTCAACTACAATAACTGTATTTCCTAAATCTCTTAACTTTTTAAGAGCTTTAATTAATTTTTTATTATCTCTTTGATGCAAACCAATTGATGGTTCGTCCAAAACATATAAAACTCCTGTCAATCCAGATCCTATTTGTGAAGCGAGACGTATTCTCTGTGCTTCTCCACCGGATAAAGTTCCTGACTCTCTATCTAAAGTTAGATAATTTAATCCAACATTTAATAAAAAGTTTAATCTTTCATTTATTTCTTTTAAAATATGTTGAGCAATTTTATTTTCTCTATCATTAAAAACATTGCTTAGATTTTGAAACCAAAGTTGGGCTTGATCGATAGATTTTGATGTAATTTCACTTATACTTAAAGAATCAATTTTAACACACAAAGCTTCATCTTTTAGACGAAGTCCTTTACATTTTTCGCAGCTAGACTCGCTTTGATATTGAGAAATTTCTTCTCTTTTCCATTCGCTATCAGTCTCTAAGTAACGTCTTTCCAAATTATTAACCACTCCCTCAAATGTTTTTTTTGTAGAGTATTCTTCATATCCATCATCATAACTAAATTTTATCTCCTCTTCATCAGATCCATATAAAATCAAATCCTGAATTTTTTTGGGCAATTTTTTCCATGGTTGACTTAGTGAAAATTTAAAATGTTTAGCTAAAGATGAGATAGTTTGAGCATAATATAAAGATGTTGATTTAGCCCATGGAGCAATAGCACCATCCTGCAAAGTTTTCTTAATATCAGGAATTACCAAATTTGGATCCACATTTAGGTTATGACCTATACCTTCACATTCTTCGCAAGCCCCATAAGGAGAATTAAACGAAAATAATCTTGGCTCTATTTCTTCAATTGTAAAACCACTTTCTGGGCAAGAAAATTTTGATGAAAAAGTAATAGTTTCAACTTTTCTAAATTTTTTAGGCAATGTTTCATTTTCATATTCTACTAGCAATAATCCATTAGAAAGGTTTAGCGCTGTTTCTACGCTATCAGCAAGTCTGTTTCCAATATTAGAATTTAAAATAATTCTGTCTACAATAATTGAAATATCATGTTTAATTTTTTTATTCAAATTTGGAAACTCTTCAATATTAATATATTTTCCGTCAACTTTTATTTTAGAAAAACCTCTTTTTTTGTAATTTAAAATTTCTTTTTTATACTCTCCCTTTCTTCCTCGAACTATTGGAGATAGAAGATAAATAGTACTATTTTTAGGAAGTTTTTTAATTTTATCTACCATTTCGCTAACTGATTGAGAAACAATTGGCTTGCCAGTGAACGGAGAGTAAGGGATACCAACTCTCGCAAACAAAACTCTCATATAATCATAAATTTCAGTCACAGTTGCAACAGTAGATCTAGGATTTTTAGAATTATTTTTTTGTTCTATAGAAATAGCTGGACTCAATCCTTCTATTAAATCAACTTTTGGTTTTTTCATTTTATCTAAAAATTGACGAGCATAAGCAGACAAGCTTTCCACATATCTTCTTTGACCCTCTGCATAAATTGTGTCAAATGCTAAGGATGATTTTCCTGAACCTGAGAGCCCAGTTATTACTACTAGCTTCTCTTTAGGAACCTCCACTGAAACATTTTTTAAATTGTGTTCTTTGGCGCCTTTTATAACGATTTTTTTCAACATATTTTAACCTTCAAAAAAATAATGCACTTATATTTATCACCTAATTATGATATAAATTTAATAACAATAAAACTATAAATCACAAAATAACTCTTAAATAATATGGCAGGAAGTTTAAATAAAGTACTTTTAATAGGTAGATTGGGTGCAGACCCCGAAATTAAACAAATGGTTAATGGAAAAAACGTCGCAAGGCTCAGTATAGCTACTAGTCAGTCGTGGAAAGATAAATCTAGTGGAGAGAGAAAAGAAAAAACTGAGTGGCACAGAGTTGTAATTTTTAACGAGGGTCTAGTAAATGTCGTTCAACAATATTTAAAAAAAGGCGCAAATGTTTATGTAGAAGGTCAGCTTACTACAAGAAAATGGAAAGATGAATCTTCCGGGCAGGACAAATATTCTACAGAAATTGTTCTTCAAGGTTATAATTCAAGTTTGACCATGTTAGATGGAAGAACCAAGGGCGATAATACAAATCTAGTAAAAGAGAATAAAAGTTCTTTACCTAATGATGATATTAATCAGGAAAACACTGATTTAGATGATAAAATTCCATTTTAGAATTCATGGAAAAATCTACTATTCAACATAATAATAATTACAAACCAATTTTTGTTCAAGATGAGATGAGTTCATCTTATTTGTCTTACGCGATGAGCGTTATAGTTAGTAGAGCTCTTCCAGACGTTAGAGATGGATTAAAACCTGTTCATAGAAGAATAATATATGCGATGTATAAAGGTGGGTACGATTGGTCTAAACCATTCAGAAAATCTGCAAGAATAGTAGGAGATGTAATTGGTAAGTATCATCCTCATGGAGATCAATCTGTTTACGATGCACTGGTAAGACTTGTTCAAGATTTTTCAATGAGCGTTCCCCTTATAACAGGACAAGGCAATTTTGGATCTATAGACGGTGATCCCCCTGCTGCAATGCGATATACAGAAACCAAACTTTCTAAAATAGCTCAACATTTAACAGAAGATCTTGAAAAAAATACAGTAAGTTATAGAAATAACTACGATGAAACAGAAACAGAACCTTCTGTACTCCCTTCACAATATCCAAATCTTTTAGTAAATGGCGCTGGAGGTATTGCTGTTGGGATGGCAACAAGCATCCCACCACATAATCTTGGAGAAATAATTAACGCAACTAATGCTTATATAAACAATAAAGACATAACAATCGGTCAATTAATGAAACATGTACCTGGGCCAGATTTTCCGACCGGAGGTACAATTATAGGAAAAGATATTATTAAACAAGGTTATAACAAAGGAAGAGGATCTTTTAAGATTAGAGGAGAGATGGAGGTAGAACCGAAAAAGAGCGGGAGAGATCTTTTGATAATTAAATCTATTCCATATCAAATCAATAAATCATTACTAAACGAAAAAATTGCACAACTAGCAAGAGACAAGAAGATTGATGGGATAAGAGATATAAGGGATGAGTCAAATAGAGAGGGCATAAGAGTTGTTTTAGAACTAAGGCGAGGAGTTGAACCAGAGACGGTCAAAAGACAACTATACAAACTTACTAGCATAGAAACATCATTTGGTTTTAATACGTTAGCAATAGTCGAAAACAAACCTAAAATATTAAATCTAAAAGAATTTTTATCAGAATTTGTAAAGTTTAGAGAGATTACGTTAACTAAAAAAATAAAATATGATTTAAAAAAGGCTGAAGAAAGGGCTCACATATTAATAGGTATAGCTACCGCCGTAGAAAATATTGATCAAATTATTAAGATAATAAAAAGCTCAAAAGATACTGAGTCAGCAAAAAAAAATATTTTAAGCAAAAAATGGAAAGTAAAGAGAAGTGTTAAGTTAATTAGTTTAATAGAAAAAAAGAAAAATATATCCTCTTATTCTTTATCGGAGGAACAGGTAGCATCAATTTTAGAGCTGCGTCTTCAGAAATTAACAGCTTATGGGATAAATGAGATTGAAACTGAAATTACAAAACTTTCTGATATGATAACTAAGTTTAATAAAATTTTAAATTCAAAAAAAGAACTATATAAAGTAATTATTTCAGAACTGGACTTTATTAAATCAAAATATGCGATACCCAGAAGAACAAAAATTATCGACGCTGTATTAAATTATAATATAGAGGAAACGATACAAAAAGAGTCTGTTGTTATTAATATAACAAAACAAGGTTATATAAAGAGAAGTGCTTTAACATCTTTAAAGGCCCAAAAAAGAGGTGGAAAAGGAAAATCCGGAATTGTTACTAGAGATGAAGATTTTGTTGTACAAATATTTACAGCTAATACTTTAACACCAGTGCTTTTTTTCTCTACTCAGGGACTTGTTTATAAGATTAAAGCCTATAAAATCCCAGAAGGAACGGCAAGTTCTAAAGGAAAATCTATTTTTAATTTATTACCCTTAAAAAGCCATCACTCTATAAGTTCTATTATGCCATTACCTGAAGATGAAAATGAGTGGAAAAAATTATTAGTAATTTTTGTAACTGCTAATGGAAACGTAAGAAAAAATACTTTGGAAGATTTTATAAATATTAATGCTAGCGGTAAAATTGCAATGAAATTAAGTGAAAATGATAAGATAGTTGGAGTTAAAATTTGCAAGGAAGACCAAGATATAATGTTGAGCACCAAAAATGGAAAATGTATAAGATTTATGTCAAAAAAACTTCGTTTATTTAAAGGAAGATCTTCTAAAGGGATCCGAGGTATTCATTTAAATGATGGTGACAAAGTAATATCATTATCAGTTTTAGATAATACCAAAATAGATCTTAAAGTTTTGAAAAAAAATGAAAAAATTAAAAATGGATTAAATAAATATATTTTATCCGTTACTGAAAATGGATATGGTAAGAGATCATCTTTTATGGATTACAGAGTAACGAACAGGGGGGGAAAAGGAATAATAGGAATAATTAATTCACCTAGAAACGGCAACGTTGCCTCCACCTTAGTGGTCAATGATGAAGATGAAATTATTTTATCAACTGACAAAGGTAGTATCATGAGATGTGCAGTTAAAGAAATCAGAGTTGCAGGAAGAAACACTCAAGGTGTAAGGATTAAAAAATTATCTGGTCAAGAAAAAGTTGTATCTGTAATTAAAATAGAGGATAATATTCAATAATAATGAGAACAGCAATATATCCAGGAACTTTTGATCCAATTACACTTGGTCATATAGATGTTATAAAAAAATCTTTAAAAATTGCTGACCGACTTATAGTTGCAACTACAGACAATGTTAATAAAGAATATTTTTTCTCTATAGAAGAAAGAATTTCAATAATAAATAATTCTTTATTTAAGGATTTAAAATTAAGTAAAAAAAAAATTATAGTAATACCCTTTGACACTCTTACTATTAATTTATGTAAAAAATATAAAGCATCTTTAATTGTAAGAGGACTTAGAGCTGTATCAGATTTTGAATATGAGTTTCAATTAGCTGGCATGAACAAAAAACTCAATAAAGATATAGAAACAATTTTTTTAATGTCAGATTTGGAGAACCAAATAATTTCATCAAGATTTGTTAAAGAAATTTCAAAATTGGATGGAAATGTAGCGAAATTTTTAACAAAATCAGCTATTAAGGCCATAAAAGAAAAAAGATAATGAAAAAATTAATATTTTGGTTAACAATAGTTTTGATATTTTCATTTAAAAACTTATATTCAGAAGAAAATAAAATGATTTTAGAATTAAAAAATGGAAAAGTAGAAATAGAACTCTATGACGATATAGCACCAAATCATGTTAAGCGTTTTAAAACTTTAGCTGAACAAGGAATGTATGATGGTGTGGTTTTTCACAGAGTCATAGATGGGTTCATGGCCCAGTCTGGCGATGTTAAATTTGGAAAAACTAATGGAACAGATTTTAATTTGGATCGGGCAGGTACAGGTGGTTCAAATCTACCAGACTTAAAAGCCGAATTTTCTGATACTGCCCATGTTAGAGGGACATTATCTATGGCGAGATCATCAGATCCTAATAGTGCTAACAGTCAATTTTTTATTTGTTTTGATTCTGCGCCTCATTTGGATCGACAATATTCCGCTTTTGGAAAAGTTGTTAAAGGTATGGAGTTTGTTGATATGATCAAAAAAGGTGATCCTCAAAGCGGTCTAGTTTCTGAACCAGATCTTATTTTAAGTTTAAAGTCTAAATAATCTTTTATGGTTAATAAAGATTTTTCTTTTGAGTTGATTACTCAGAAGGGAGAAGCTCGCCTTGGAAAAATTACTACTAGTAGAGGGGTGATAAATACACCTGCATTTATGCCGGTGGGAACTCTTGGTACAGTAAAAGGAATTTACACGGACGATATTGAAAAAACAGGTACTGAAATTATTTTAGGAAATACTTATCATTTGATGTTAAGGCCTGGAACAAAAATATTAGATAAATTTAACGGATTACATAAGTATATGAATTGGAAAAAACCTATATTAACTGATTCAGGAGGTTTTCAAATTATGTCCTTATCTAAGTTTAACAAAATTGATAAAAAATTAGGAGCTATTTTTTCCTCTCACATTGATGGTAAAAAAATTATTTTAAGTCCAGAAAAAAGTATACAAATTCAAAAAGCAATTAATTCTGATATTCTTATGGTATTAGATGAATGCCCAAAACTTACAAATGATAAAAAAATACTTAACAATGCTATTGAAACTTCAACTCATTGGGCCAAGAGATGTAAAGTAGAATTTGGGAATAATAAAAAAAAAGGACTTTTTGGCATTGTGCAAGGGGGTTTGTACAAAGATTTAAGAGTAAAAAGTTTAGAAAAACTTTTAGAGATAAATTTTGATGGTTATGCTTTAGGCGGGCTTGCAGTTGGGGAAACTCAAGATCAAATGTTTCAAATTTTAGAGGAAATCACGCATATATTTCCACAAAAAAAACCTCGTTACTTGATGGGTGTTGGAACTCCATCAGATATTCTTGGAGCAGTTAAAAATGGTATTGATATGTTTGACTGTGTTATGCCTACTAGAGCAGGAAGAACTGGTTTAGCTTTTACTTGGGAAGGCAAATTAAACCTAAAAAACTCTAAATTTCGTCTTGACGAGTCTCCTTTAGACAAACGTAGCAAAATTAGAAGTTTAAATCTTTACTCCAAAAGTTATTTAAACCATTTGATTAAAACTAATGAACTTCTGGCTTCAATGATTATTTCACTACATAATATTAATTTTTATCAACAATTTATGCAAGAAATCCGAAACCAAATAAAACGAGGAACTTTTAATAATTTCTACCGAAAATACATCAAAGTTTTTTAATATAGACAAAAAATCGTTTGAAATTTATACTATTTGTATATAAAAGGATTTTCTTTGTGGGCCCTTAGCTCAGTTGGTAGAGCAATTCCCTTTTAAGGAATGGGTCGATGGTTCGAGTCCATCAGGGCTCACCAAATTTAGGCAATAATCGGCGGATATTCTACTATTACTTCTTGAATCCATTTTTTTAAGTTAATAATTCTATTTTTATTAGAGGGATGTGTGCTTAAAAATTGAGGAGGCGCTTTACCTTTTTTATCTGCTGACATTCTTTCCCAAATTTTAGTAGATTCTCTTATATCGTAACCTGCTAATGATGCAAATATTAAACCTAAATAATCTGCCTCTGTTTCTTGTTTTCTTCCAAAAGGATTCATTATACCTAATTGAAAGATATCTAGCCCAGTATTTTTTCCTACTGTGTTTCTAGTTCTGTTGATAGCTCCACCCAAAAAAATATCTGCTACTTGAGTTCCAACATTAATAGCTGTTGCCTGACTTTGCCTTTCTATTGAATGTTTAGCTACAGCATGGGCTATTTCATGCCCCATGACAATTGCCAACCCGTTTATGTTTTTTGTTATTTTTAACATACCTGTATAAAAAGCAATTTTTCCTCCAGGCATGCACCAAGCATTTTTAACTTTACTGTTGTCAACAAGTATATAATCCCAAGCAAAATTTGAAGTAGGATCTTCCTGATTTTTACTTTCAAAAAAAGCAGAAACTGCTTGTTCAATTTTTTTCCCTACAGAAATAATTTGATCTAGTTCTTTTCCCTTAGTAATTAGTTTTGTTTTATTTCTAAAATTTTCATAAGCTCTACTAGCAGCAGCGTTTATTCTACTTTCTGACATGAAAGATAATTGTTTTCTTTCAGTAATTGGAACCGTAGTACAAGACGGCAGTATTAGGCCACAACAACCGCAGCCAAATAACTCAAGAAATTTCCTTCTATTTATGTTATATTTCATATGTATAGATTCATGATATTAAATAATAAATTATTAATTGCAATTTTTATATTAATTATGATTTTTGTAATATATTCGAGTTATAATTAAATTATGACCCAAAAAAAAATAAAAAAATCAATTTTAATAAGGTTTCGGAACTATTTTTTTACTGGAGCTGTAGTTTTAATTCCTATAGGCATTACTCTTTATTTAACTATTTTTCTCGTAAAAGTTTCATCTAAACTACTTCCCAAGGAATTAAACCCAAACCATTATTTGCCTTTTGATATTCCGGGCATAGAAATTTTAATTGCAGTAATATTTATTAGCTTAATTGGTTGGCTTTCTCTTTCTTTCTTGGGAAGAAAAATATTAGATGCAATTGATAATATTCTAAATCGTATTCCTTTATTGCGAACAATATATTCTGCAATTACTCAAATGACAGAAACTTTTACAAAGTCTAACAATACTAAAAAAAGTGTAGTGTTGATAGAATATCCTAGAAAAGGTCTTTGGGCTGTAGCTTTTGCTACTAAAGAAAACAAAGGAATAATAGCCTCAAAAGTAGAAGAAGATATAGTAAATGTATTTGTTCCAACTACCCCAAATCCGACTAGTGGATTCCTTTTAATGGTTCCAAAAAAGGATTTAATATATCTTGATATAAGTTTTGAAGAAGCCTCAAAATTTATTGTTTCAGCAGGTACTTCTGATCCTGACTAATCTGAATATGCTTCATTAATAACATCGGCTTTATCGAAAAGTTTAAGTAAAAAATTATAATTATTGGTATTAATTAATTTATTCTCTAGTTCCTTAACATGTGTTTCAGCAATTTTAAAAAGATCTTCATGATGAATAGGGTCTGCTAACCTAAAAAATTTAAGTCCACTTTGTTGAAAACCTATAATATCACCGTAGCCTCTTAATCTCATATCTTCTTCTGAAATAAGGAAACCATCTTCAGTTTTTTTTAATATCTTCAATCTTTTTTTTGCATTATTACTTAAATTATCTTTAAATAATAATATGCAAATTCCTTGACTTTGACCGCGTCCAACTCTACCTCTTAATTGATGAAGTTGCGCTAAACCAAATTTATTTGCATTTTCAATTATAATTAAGTTTGCGTTTGGAAAATCAATTCCAACCTCAATCACAGTTGTAGAAACCAAAATATCAATATCTTTTTTTAAAAATTTTTTTAGAACTTCTTCTTTTTCTTCTTTGCTCATAGAACCGTGTATTAGGCCTGTTCTTTTCGGAAATTTTTGCTCTATAAACTCAAATTTTTTAATAGCCGAGGAATAATTAAGTAGTTTTGACTCTTTAATCAAAGGACAAACCCAAAAAACTTGATTTCCATTAAAAATTTGTTTTTTAATAAGAGGCCAAAGTTCATCAATTTTTTTTTCAGGTTTGCTATATGTTAAAATTTTTTTTCTGTTCGCAGGTTTTTCATTAATTTTTGATACATCCATATCTCCGTACATAGATAACATCATAGTTCGAGGAATTGGTGTTGCTGACATTAATAATACATCACAATCGTTACCACCTTTAGTAGTTAAATTAATTCTTTGCTTAACTCCAAATTTATGTTGTTCATCTATTATAGTTAAACCCAAATTATTAAAAACTATTTTTTTTTGAAATAAAGAGTGAGTACCAATTAAAAAATCTATTTTATTTTCTTTAAGATCTGAAATAATCTTTTTTTTATTTTTAAATATGGTTTTTCCTGTTAAAAGTTCTGTTTTTATTGTTGTATTTTTAAAAATTTTTTTTGCTAAATTGAAATGTTGCCGAGCTAATATTTCAGTAGGAGCCATTAAAGAGCATTGATATCCTGATTGAATGACGTTTAAAGCTGACAAAAAAGAAACTATTGTTTTGCCTGATCCTACATCACCTTGAAGAATTCTGAACATTCTATTCTTAGATTTTAAATCTCCATCTATTTCATCAATACATTTTTCTTGATCTTTAGTTAATTTAAAGTCTAATGAATTTACTACTTTGTAAAACATTCTTTTATCGAATATTTTTGATTTTTTTTTGATTTTTTTAATCTTTTTTCTGTTTTCAGAAAGCACTAGTAAATGTGAAAAAATTTCATCATAAGCCAGTCTCCTGTAAACATTTGAATTAACATCTTCTTTCTTTAAATCTTTATGCATTTTTAATAATGATGTTTTCCAATCTAAAAAATTCATTTTTTTTAAAAAATTTTTATCATACCATTCTTTAATATTAGGTAAGTTAGTCAAGACTTGTTCAATGATCTTTCTGTATGATTTTTCAGTAAGACCTTCTGTTAAAGAATATTTAGGGATAGATTTTTTAACATAATCAATCTTATCAATGCTTGTTATATAGTCAGGATTGGTAATTTGATATTTATTTTTAAAAAAACTTATTTTGCCACTTACTACAACTCTTTTTTCTAAGGGCATTACGTTTCTAATGTATCCTTCTCTGCTATTAAAAAAAACTATATCTAAACTTCCGCTCTCATCTTTACAATTAACTCTATTAGGTAAATTTCTTATTCTTGGAAAGTTATATTTTCTTACAATCACGCTTACAGTAGCAATTTTTCCTACCTCTAGCTTGTTTAAACTGGTGATTTCACTTCTATCAATATAAGTATAAGGAAGGTTCCATAGTAAATCGTTGACTCTTTCAATATTTTTATTTTTAAGATATTTAGAGAGTTTTAAACCAACACCTTTTAGAGTGCTAACACTCCTAAATAGATAATTTTTTTTTTCAATATTCATCTATTTATATATAATGTATTTATAATATGAATAAATTAGAAAATCTTAAAAAAAAAATTATTTATAGATCGTCTTATAGAGGAACTAAAGAAATGGATATTTTATTGAGTTCTTTTGTTAAAAAATATCTGGATAAATTAAATGAAAAAGAACTTTATGAACTTGAAAAAATTTTAGATCTTGACGATGAAACAATTAATAACTTTTATCAAAATAACGTAATTGATCAAAAACTTAGAGAAAGCAAAATTTTAAATATGCTTAAAAAATTCAAAATTTGAATGGCGGAGAGGGTGGGATTCGAACCCACGAACGAGTTGCCCCGTTGCTGGTTTTCAAGACCAGTGCTTTCAACCGCTCAGCCACCTCTCCT
>MDTG01314923.1_pt1 | contig 21424 bp, 20 predicted proteins | sample 811421 | NCBI WGS metagenome assembly MDTG01 (sample SAMN05326645, study PRJNA326480) | marine metagenome | isolation source: seawater | place: Pacific Ocean: South East | collected 2011 | reverse complement strand
TTTACCTTTTGGTTTAGGAAAAGCTAACAGTTTAAAAATTAAAAAAAACATTTCTCAAGTATATGTAATAATGGGAGATGGAGAATTATCAGAGGGATCAAATTTTGAAGCAATGTTATTTGCTGCTCATCATAACTTAGATAATTTAAACTTAATAATTGATTATAATAATCTTCAAAGCCTAACTACGGTTTCCGAAACTCTAAATATATTACCTATTAAGGATAAGTTTATTGCTTTTGGATGGGAATATTATGAATGTGATGGCCATGACCATTCTGATTTAAAATTAACTTTTAATAAAAGTCATAACTCAAGAAATGGAAAACCAAAAATTATAGTTGCTAACACAATCAAAGGGAAAGGTGTTTCATATATGGAAAATAAAGTTGAATGGCATTATAAATCTCCTGATGAGACTCTTTTAAGAAAAGCAATAAATGAAATAGAGAATGCGAAATAAATTTATAAAAAAACTTGTTATAGAAGCTGAAAAAGATGATTCAATTATTTTAATTGTTGGGGATTTGGGATATAATGTAATTGAACCTTTTTTTGAAAAGTTTCCTAATAGATTTTTTAATGCTGGAATCTGCGAACAGTCAATGGCATCTATGGCTGCTGGCATGGCATCCGAAGGTCATAAAGTATTTATTTACTCTATAGCAAATTTCCCTACTTTTAGATGTGCTGAACAAATTAGAAACGATATATGCTATCATAAACTAGATGTAACTATTGTTTCTGTTGGAGGAGGATTAGCATATGGTAATTTAGGTTATTCTCATCATGCAATTCAGGATTATGGATTAATGAGACTTTTCCCTGAAATATCAATATTAAGCCCAGGAGATCCCATAGAGGTAGATAAACTTTTTACTTATATTTTGAATGATAGTTCTCCAAAGTATCTTAGGTTAAGAAAAGCAGGGGAGAAAAACTATAGCAACAAAAATGTTAATATTTCACCAGGGAAATGGGGCAAGATAAAATCTGGTAATAGTATTTTTTTAACAACAGGGTATGGTTTAGAAATAGCACAAAGACTTATCAAGGAAAATGAAAAGTTTTCTGATTTTGGAATATATACCTGTCCAATTTGGGGCCCAAAATATAATAAACTTCAAGAAGATCAAATTAATCAATTTGATGTTGTGATATCTGTTGAAGACCATCTGAAGGATTGTGGTTTTGGAAGCTGGTTAAATGAATCATGTAAATCAAATAATGTTAAAAATAAACTTTACAATTCATATCTAGATAAATCAGTTATTGGTAAGGTTGGCTCTGAAGATTACCTTCTTGAAAACTTTAAAATAGATTACTAATATGAGCAAGACTTTAACTATAGCTCTTAAGAAATTAAAAAAATGATATTTAGTATAACTAATCATATAATGCCAAGATCAAGATTAAAAATTAGAAAAAGTTTTTCTTTTTTAAAATCCTTTTATTCTATAAAAAAATATTCAATTATAAAAGATAGTTTACATGATATACTTACAATCAAAGAAGGAGCTGAAGAAAAAATAGTACTCCAAAAAATTTCTAAAATTAGTTCTGGGGGTAATATTACCCTGAAATCAAATGATATAAATTTATTAACATTTAAAAGTGCAACAATAACAGAGGGCTCAGATTTTATCAGATTAAAAAACAATAAAATTTATAATCCATATTTCAATTTTAATGTAAACAGATATTTTATAACAACCTCACCGGATTATATCAAAAGGAAAAATGATATTTATTTTTTAAAAAAAATAAAAACCACAAGAGAAATTGAAATTGCTTTTAATTTAGTTTCATCAAATAATAGTTGGTCACATTTTTTAGGCTTAGTAGCGCCTAAAATTCAATATTTAAGTAAGTTGAATTCTAATAAAAAAATTAGTATTGTAACTAACTCAATTAAAGACTCACAAATTTTAGAAATACTAAATATTGAAGTAAGTAAATTTAAAAATATTTCATTAGTAAACCTAAAAGAAGGTGAAAGCATTCAATGCAAAATATTATATCATATTGAATTAGATTCGTATATAGCAATTCATGGTTTTTTATCTAGTCCTTATGGAATATTTATATCAAAAACTACACGAGACTATTGGAGAAATTTACGAGATAGATTAATTATTAATCCTCAACCACAAACTCTAAAACTCTTTATTGGAAGAAAAGGAAGAAGAAACATCTTAAATTATAATGAAATAAGAGATTTTTTTGTGAATAAAGATTTTTTAGAAATATTTCCTGAAGATTATTCTTTATCAGAAAAAGCAAGAATGTTTAATTCTGCATCTCATATAGTAGGTCCTGCTTCATCAGGATTTACTAATATAATTTTTTGTCAAAAATCTACAAAAGTAGTATGGTTTATTAATTTTGCTAGAGTAATTGACACATACATAGCTACATATTGTGAAGAGGAAAATATATCTCTTTTTGCTTTGACTGGTAAAGATCAGTATCCAGAAGATTTGGACTCAAATACCTTCATTAATATAGATTTAATTAAATCTTACTTTAATAATTCATATTTTGAAAATTAAACCTTATATATTTCAACTTCCAAAAATTGGTAGTAAAGAATCAGGATATATTTCCTTAATTGAAGGTAGTCATTTATTACCTTTCACTCCTAAAAGAATATATTGGATTTATGATGTATCAAATAGAACTGAAAGGGGTGGTCATTATCATCATAAACTTCATCAAATTATTATTTGTGTAAATGGAAAACTTACAGTTAAATTAGAGAACATTAAAGGGGTAAAAACTAAATTTATTCTTGATAAACCTTCTAAAGCATTATATATTCCATCAAATCATTGGAGAGATATTACATTTGAAAAAAATTCAATTTTATTATGTATAGCAAGTGAAATATATAATGAAAATGATTATGTAAGAGATTATAAAAAATTTAAAAATATTAATTTATAAGGGAAGTGAAAATTTTATTTAAAGTGGTTTCATGAAAAATTATAAGCATTTTTAAGAAATAATTTTATGACTAATGGAGATTTAAGAATTGAAAAGAATATTTCGGATGTCGGAGGTTATATTTTTAACACTCCTACTTTTTTTTCTTTACATAATAACTCAAATTCAATTTTCCTTTCTTTCTTTTTAAACAATGAATTAATAGGAAATGTTTCTTTTAGGATAGAAACAACTACATTAATAAGTCCTGTTCAAGGTACTTTTGGAGGTGTTAATTTTAACAAGAAACCATCATTAAAACTCAAACAAGATTGCATAACCTTACTTATTCAATATTTACAAATTAATTATAAAAGCTTTTCAATTCAAATAACTCAACCGCCTTTAGCTCATGATGTTTTTTTAAGTGAGGAAAGTCTTTTAATGCAATACTTAGGTTTTGAAATCTCTAAAAGCGAATTAAATCATTCTATTGTAATAACTAAGAATACTCTAGAACAAGAGATGAGTAGAAATAATATAAAGAGATTAAAAAAGTGTAATTTAAGTTCCTTTGAATATAGCCAAAGTAAAGATTTTAAAAGGTCTTATGAAGTCATTAATGAAAATCGAAAATCTAAGAATATAAAGATATCAATGTCCTATTCTCAAATTATGAAAATGCAAAAACAATTCCCTAATGACTTATTTTTCTTTGATTTAAAAGACAAACAGAAAATTATTGCTTCAAGTTTATGTATAAGAATAAAACAGGATATTTTATATGTATTTTATTGGGGTGATTTACCAGGTTACGAGAAATTCAGTCCAATAGTTTCTTTATCTAAAAATATTTATGATTTTGCTGTATTAAATGGATTTAAAATATTAGATATTGGAACTTCATCTTTAAATGGAGAACCAAATCATGGACTAATAAAGTTTAAAGAGGGCTTAGGTTTTAAACCATCTTTAAGACACACATATACATATACTCATGAAAAGAAATCTTAAAGATTATAGTGAAAAATATTTAAATCAACCTTTTGAAGATTATCAGGTTTTTTATAGAAAGAAACACTTATTTAGTATAATTGATAAAATTAATCCACAAAATATTTTAGAGATTGGGTGTGGTCTGGAAACTGTAGCAACTGAATTTAAGAACTTTAAATCTTTTCATATTGTAGAACCTACAGAGTTGTTTTATCAAAAATTATTAAAAGATATTAATGGTATAAATAATATCTTCACCTATAAATGTTTAATCGAAGAATTTAAATATGACGATACTTTTGATTTTATTATTGCAAGTAGTTTATTACATGAAATAGAAGATCTTAGTATTTTTTTTCAAAAAATTAAATCACTTTCTAATCCTAAGACTGTTATTTATTGTAATGTTCCTAATAAAAATTCATTGCACAGACAATTAGCTTTAAAAATGGGTATTATTGATCAAATAGATGAATTTTCGGAGAGCAATATTAAGTATCAAACTAAACGAATATTTGACTTATCAGAGTTACAGAAATTAGCTTCAAATAATGATTTTCATGTATTAGATAGTGGATCATATTTTATAAAGCCCTTCACTCATAGTCAAATGCAACAAATGATGAACACTAAAATATTAAACATGAATATTTTAAATGGACTTTATGAGTTAAGTGATATTATTCCCAGCTTAGGTTCTGAAATATTTATAACATTTAAACTTAAATAATGATACCATTTTTAGATCTGAAACGTATTAATGAAATTTATAAAGATGAATTAATAAACTCCGCAATAGATGTTATAAAATCTGGCAGGTATTTGAATGGAGCTGAGTTGAAGAATTTTGAATCTCTATTCTCGAATTACATTGGAAGCAAACATGTGATTGGAGTTTCTAATGGTTTAGATGCTTTAAGACTTATTATTAGAGGGTATATAGAATTAGGAAAACTGAAAGAGGGAGATGAGATAATGCTTCCGGCTAATACTTTTATAGCATCAATTATACCAATTATTGAATTTAAATTAAAACCTATTTTAGTTGAAATAGATCCTGTAACTTACAATATTAATTTTTCAGATGCAATATCTAAAATAAATGATAGTACAAAGGCAATCATTATTGTTCATTTATATGGAAGGGTTTGTTGGGAGGATGAATTTTTTAGAGTTTTTAAAGAAAAAAATATAATAATAATAGAAGATAATGCGCAAGCAATTGGCGCATCATTTAATAATATTAAGACAGGAAACTTGGGAGATGCTGCAGCTTTTAGTTTTTATCCTGGTAAAAATTTAGGAGCATTAGGAGATGCAGGTGCTGTTACTACCAATGATTCAAAGTTAAGTTATATAGTTAGGACTTTATCAAACTATGGATCATCAAAAAAATATTTGCATGATCTATTAGGTTATAATTGTAGATTAGATGAAATTCAAGCTGTATTTCTATCAAAAAAGCTAAATAGAATAGATCAAAATAATGATTTTAGAAAAAAGATTGCATTAAACTATATTTCAAGTATAAATAATAATAAAGTTAAACTCCCAGCTTTGGCTGATCATATTGATCAACATGTTTGGCATTTGTTTGTGGTTCAAGTAGACGATAGGTTACATTTTCAAAAGTATTTAATGGATAATGGTATTGAGACATTAATCCATTATCCGTTACCAATTCATAAACAAAATGCAGTTAAGATTAGAATCAAACTCCCAAAAGCCGAAAGACATTCAAAGAGATGTCTGAGTCTCCCCTTATATCCAACACTCAAGCAAAATGAGATTAACCATATTATAGAGGTTATAAATAATTATTAATGGAGATTAAACATTCAATTCTTGTTATCACATATAATCATGAAAATTTCATAAAAGAAGCTATAGATTCTCTTATTTTTCAAACTGAATTGCCTTATGAAATAATTATTGTTGATGACAAAAGTAGCGACAATACTTTTCAGATAATATTAGAATTTTCTAAGAAGTATCCCAATATAATAAGAGCTTATCAAAATACATCAAACTTAGGAGTTTACAAGAATTATGAGAGGGTTAAAGAGTTGTCTTCTGGTAATATAATATCTTTTTGTTCTGGAGATGATAAACTTGATTTAGCTTGTGTTGAAAATGTAAATAAAGAGTACAAAAGATTAAATATTAATCCAGAAAGTACACGAGCAATAGTAATAACAAATTCAATTCATCTGTATTCTAATGGAGATACAGTATTATGGAACAATTATAAGGAGAGAAACATAAAATTATTAAAATCTTATCTAAGAACTAGTCTTAGTCATAGGGGAGTTGGTTATACAAAAGCTTTACTTTCATCATTACCAAAAATGACAGAATTACAAAAAAAACACCCATCACTTGGTTGGGGTTATGATACTTTAAAAGGACTTTATGAAGCAAAATTAATTGAAACCTATTCTCACATAAATATTGTAGGAGGGATATATAGGTTGAATTTTGGAGTTACATCTGCAAAAAAAACCACTGATTACTGGTTAAGTTTAATTAAAACTTTTGATTTAATTCAAAATACTTTTAAAGATTTGGATAAAAAGGATATTTCTTATATTAACTTTATTAAAATTGGGAGTCAGAATAAAATAGGTAATGGGTTAATTGATTTTATAAAAGTATTATATCACTTGATCAAGAACGTTAATAATTTTGGCTATAATAATCCCTTTTCTAGAAATATTCATTATTTATTCAGTGATAAAATGACACAATTTTTAAAGACTTACTACATAAAATATCTTAAAATTTGTCAAAATGATTTATAAAAAAATATTGTTTAAAATTAAATATATTTACTTATCTATTTTTAAAAGAAATACTGAATATTTAAATTCTTATTATGGTGTAAAGTTATGTCCTAACTTTGGTGACGAGACATTTAAATATTGTTTTAGAGGTGATTATGGAGATTTCTTTTCAAACTATTTAAATAGTATTAAATTTGATTTTGTTTTTATTGATATAGGAGCAAATCAAGGTTTATATTCAATAATTTCAAATCAAAATTTTTTCTGCAAAAAGATATACTCTGTTGAGCCACAAAAAAAAATCATAAGTATATTAAAAAAAAACTTTGAGTTAAATAAGGTTTCAAATTTTGAAATCCTTCCTTATGCAATTAGTTCTAAAAGGGGTAAAGCAAATTTAATAAATTTTAATAATCACTCAGGAAAGAGTACTTTGGAAATTAATCAAGAAACTTCAAATAAATATCAAGAAGAAATTAAAACTATAAATGGAGAGTTTATTAAATATTTGTTTGAATTAAATTATGATTATATAGTTAAGATTGATGTTGAAGGTCATGAAGAGACTGTGATAAGCGAGTTATTGAAAATAAATGGATTTAATAAAATCTCAACTATTTTTTATGAAGTTAACACTAAATGGACTAATCGTCTATTGATTGAAAAATTACTAAAGCAGCATGGGTTTACAAATTTTATTCAAGTTGGTGAAAATTATAATCATTGTGACATTCTAGCCACTAGATGATAACTTGTTGTTTTTTCAAAGAGTAAGTAAATGATATTTAAAATTAAACAATTAGAGTGCTTTCAGTTTAAACAAAATTAATTAATGATTAAAGTTATTTTATATGGTCCTCAACCCCCTTTTTTCTCCTATGGTGGTCCAGTAAGAAGTCTTAATTCATTAAGAAAAGTTTTGAGTTTGAGATTTCATACAATATGTATTTCTCCAAATAAGCATCTAAATGGAGATATTGCTAATTATGACAGCAAAAATAAAATTATATATAGCTCATATCCTTTTTCAACATTGGTATATAATTGCTTAAAGCACCCTAGATCTGTTGTTTGGTTTAATTCTTTTTTTAACTATAAACTGGTATTTCTTTTAATATTTTCTAGACTTGGTTTTTGTAAAGTAATTTTATCACCAAGGGGAGAGTTATCCATTGCTGCTATTGAGACTTCTAAATCAAAGTTCAAGTATTTTTATATAAAAATTATTCAAGGACTTATATCTTCAAGAAAAGTGTTTTTTCATGCTACAGATTCAATTGAGCTAAATGACATAAAAAAATTTTTTAGAACAAAAAAAACTAAAATTATACCAAACATTTCAACTCAAAAATATCATCACAATAATTGCTATGAAAATAATTTTGTTTTTTTTTCAAGGATAAGTAAAAAGAAAGGGCTTTTAGAATTATTAAATTTTATAAAGTCAGAAAATTTAAAAATAAATCTAGATATATACGGGTTTAAAGAAGATTTTGATTATTGGACATCTTGCCAAAAACTAATTGAAGGATTAAAGGGAGTAAATTATTGCGGAGAATTACCTAAAGGAAGTATAGAGCACTTAATCTCAAAATATACTTTTTTTATTTTACCCACTTACAATGAAAATTTCGGTCATGCTATTTTTGAAGCTATTGCCTTAGGATTAGTTCCTATCTTATCAAAAGAAACTACTCCTTTTGATAAGGATATTGATAAACTAGTAGGACTTAACTTTGATCTAACTTCATCAACTTCTTTAAGGAATAGCTTGGTTAAAGCAAAATCATTCACTCGAAAAGAAATTGATATCCAAAGAGAAAGGCTTTATGATTATTTTAATAAATTGTTGAAACAGCAACAACTATATAGTCAGCAATATATTACCTTTATAACTAATATAATTGACAATAATGAATAAGTTACTAATAACTGGTGGTACAGGTTCCTTTGGAACTACATTTTTAAAAAAGACTTTAGTTAATAATGATTTTTCTGAGATTAGGATTTTTAGTAGAGATGAAAAGAAGCAAGATGATCTGCGTAAATCAGTAAATGATTCTAGAGTAAAGTTCTATATTGGAGACGTTAGAGACTACTCTTCAGTATCAAAGGCTGTAAAAGGTGTAGAATATATTTTTCATGCTGCTGCTTTAAAACAAGTACCATCATGTGAGTTTTTCCCATTAGAAGCTGTTAAGACAAATATCTTAGGAACCGACAATGTTCTTTCTGCTGCAGACAACTTTGGGATTAAAAAGGTTGTTATCTTAAGTACAGATAAAGCTGCTTATCCAATTAATGCAATGGGAATGTCAAAGGCATTAATGGAAAAAGTAATGATTGCTAAATCTAGAAATTTAAATGATTCTAAAACTATCTTTTGTGGAACTAGGTATGGAAATGTTATGGCATCTAGAGGGTCTGTAATCCCTCTTTTTATAAACCAAATTAAGTCCGGAATCCCCCTAACTATTACAGATCCTGAAATGACACGCTTCATGATGACTTTAGATCATGCAGTAGAATTAGTGTTGTATGCTTTTAAAAATGGTAAACAGGGAGACATATTTGTTCAAAAATCACCTGCTGCATCCCTAAGTATTTTGGTAAAGTCGCTTTTAGAATTATATGATTCTAAGTTAACAGTCCAAGAAATTGGGATTAGACATGGTGAAAAGAAATTTGAGACACTCGTGACTGCAGAGGAAATGGTAAAAGCTACAGATTTGGGTAACTATTTTTGTATAGCTGCAGACAGTAGAGATTTAAATTATGACCCTTATTTTTCCATGGGCAATAAAGAAGTACTGAGTGGGGAGTATAACTCAGATAATACAGAGCGTTTAAACATCTCTAAAATGAAAGAGTTATTACTCAAGCTCCCTGAAATTAAAAATGATCCACTTATAAAATTAAAATAGCTTGAAAGTTGGAATTACAGGAAAAAGCGGTTTTATAGGCTATCATCTTTCTCAGATCATTAAATATAAATTTGAGAATTATGAGATAGTACCTTTTCGAAGATCTTTTTTTGAAGATAGTGAACTTCTAAACTCTTTTGTTTCATCTTGTGACGTAATTATTCATTTAGCTGGTGTTAACAGAGCAGATTCGAATGAAGAGGTTTATAGCTCAAATATTCAAATCAATACTGCTTTAAATTTTGCTTTATTAAGTACAAAATTTAGGGGGCAACTAATCTTTGCATCCTCTTCTCAAGAAGAGTTGTCATCCCTATATGGAAAAGCTAAAAAAGAATCAAGAATTTTTTTGGAGCATACAGTAGAGCAGCTAGGGGGAAATTTTACAGGGCTTATTATTCCAAATGTTTTTGGTCCTTTTTGTAAACCAAATTATAATTCATTTATTGCAACATTTACTAATAAAATCTTAAATGAAGAAGACCCAATTATTATTAAAGATGAGAGTATTCCTCTTATTTATGTTGGGAATTTAGTTCAACAAATATTAGATGTCATTCAATTCCAGAATGTTATAAAATTAAAACTTATAGAGTCTGACATTGAAATCAAGGTCTCTAAAGTTTTAAATCTATTAAATTATTTTAAAGACTCCTATTTAAAGAATAATACAATACCTACTTTTAATAAATCTTTCGAACTAAATTTATTTAATACTTTTAGAAGCTGTGTTGATTTAGAAGAAACTTATCCGATTGAATTAAATAAAAATTTAGATGAAAGAGGTTTTTTTTCTGAAATAATAAAAACAGAGATTGGAGGCCAATTTTCATACTCTACCACCATGCCAGGTGTAACAAGAGGAAATCATTTTCATACTAGAAAAATAGAGAGATTTATTGTAATTGCTGGAAAGGCTAAAATCTCATTACGTAAAATTGGAAACAATGAAGTTCATGAATTTTTATTAGATGGGGAAAGTCCAAGTTTTATTGATATGCCTATTTGGTACACACATAATATCACTAATATAGGAGATAGTAAATTAATCACAGCTTTTTGGATTAATGAAGCCTATAACCCTGAAGATGCAGACACTTATTTTGAAAATGTTTAATTTTATAAAACTATGAAAAGTTTATCGCCTTTAAAAGTAGTTACAGTAGTTGGAACAAGGCCAGAAATAATAAGATTATCCAGAGTTATTTTCGCTCTAGATAATTCAAAAGCAGTTAATCATATTTTAATTCACACTGGTCAAAATTATGATTATACTCTCAATGAGATTTTTTTTAAAGAATTAGGAATAAGAGAACCAGACTATTTTTTAGATGCAGCAGGTAAATCTGCAACAGAAACAATTGGAAATATATTAATTAAAATAGATCCAATATTAGATAGTATTCAACCAGATGCATTTTTAGTTCTAGGAGACACAAACAGCTGTTTGTCTGCTATTCCTGCAAAAAAAAGAAAAATTCCTATTTTTCATATGGAGGCTGGTAATAGGTGCTTTGATCAAAGAGTACCAGAGGAGACAAATAGAAAAATAGTTGATCATATTGCAGATATTAATCTCCCCTACAGTGATATTTCTCGTGATTATTTAATTAGAGAAGGGTTTCCTCCTGATAGAATTATTAAAACTGGCTCTCCAATGTTTGAAGTTTTGTCTTTTTATGAAAAACCCATTTTAGAATCAACAGTATTAAAGAAGCTAAAATTAAATAAAGAAAAATACTTTCTAATCTCCGCTCACAGAGAAGAAAATATTTCAAATGAATATAGCTTTAAAAGTTTAATAGAGAGTTTAAATCAAATTGCATTAAATTTTAATTATCCTATTATTGTAAGTACACATCCGAGAACTAGAAATAAGCTTAATGAATTAAAACTAACAACGAATCCGCTGATCCAATTTATTGATCCTTTAGGCTTTATTGACTATAATGCACTTCAAAAAGATGCCTATGTGGTTCTTTCGGATAGTGGGACAATTTCAGAAGAATCTTCTATTTTAAATTTTCGAGCACTTAACATAAGAGAAGCTCATGAAAGACCAGAAGCCATGGAAGAAGGATCAGTTATGATGGTTGGCCTACAATCTCAAAGTATTTTTAGAGGAATAGAAGAGTTAGTATCACAGCAAACTGGTAACAAAAGAGATTTTGACTTAGTTGCTGATTATGGTAAACCCAACGTATCCTCCAAAGTTGTTAGGCTTATTTTATCCTACACTAAATATGTAAATAGAGTGGTTTGGCAAAAAAATTAGATAAAAAAAGACTTTTAATTTACTCTCTTGTTTTTAGTCCAGATGGTGTTTCTACTGCTTATCTATACAATGATATAGCCCTAGGTTTCATGAAAAATAATTATGAAGTAATTGTTTTAACAACTACGCCTCACTATAATCGGATTCAAGAATCAATAGATAGACAGCCATTAAAAAAAAGGATTCTTGGTTTATTTTATACCAGTGATTATCAAGGTATAAAAATCTATCATATTCCATTAAAAAAATATAAAAGTTCGTTACTAAGAGTTTTATCTTTTGTCTACTGGCATTTAGCTTCATTAGCTGTTGGGTTTTTTTTAAGAAAAGTTAATATTATTCTTACACCGTCCCCTCCGCTTACAAACGGTCTTATAGCTATATTATTAGCTAGATTAAAAGGATCAAAGTCTATTTATAATGTTCAAGAAATTTATCCTGATTTACTTATTAATCATAGACGGTTAACTAACAAATTTGTGATTAAATTTTTAAAAATATTAGAGAGTATAGTTTATAATGGATCTGATGCCGTTACAACTATTGATAAAATTTTTTATAATACTATAAAAACAAGAATTAAAAATAAAACTAAACTAAAAGTAATTTCAAACTTTGTTGATACAGAATTTTATGGAGTAAATTCTTCTATTTCTTTACCAGAAGTATTCAATAAAGTAAAAGGTAATATAGACATGGTCTATGCTGGGAATATTGGATTAGCGCAAGAGTGGGATTTAGTTATAAATCTAGCAAAGGAAATAAATAAGCATCCAATAACGATATGGATAATAGGGGAAGGTGCAAAAAAAAATTACTTAGAATCTCAAATTCAAAAGCATAAATTAAATAATATTAAACTTTTACCTTATCAAGAAAGAAAATATATGCCCTCAATTAACTTGTTTGCAGATTTTCATTTTATAGCAATGGATAAAAAAATGGAAAATGATGGGTTTCCATCAAAAGTATATGCTATAATGGCTTCAGCAAAACCTATGATAGTTGTTTCTTCAAACAATACTCCTATAATTTCTTTTTTAAAAGAAACTAATGCAGCTCTTCTAATCACTGAGCATTCTATCTCAGTCTTTAAGAAAGCTGTTTTAAAATTAGCAGCAGATAAAAATCTAAGAAATCTATTAGGAGATAATGGAAGAAGAATTGTAGAGCAAAAATTTACTAAGCAGCACGTGGTAAACCAATATCTTGAATTGGCTAACAATATCTAAAGTATAACAGTTAAAAAAATAATAGAATGATATCTTTTAAATCAATACTAATTACAGGAGGAGCTGGTTTTATTGGATCTCATGTAGTTAGAAGGATGGTTAATAATTATCCTAGTACTAATATTATTAACTTAGATGCGTTAACTTATGCCTCTAATATCAAATTATTAGATGATTGTAAGAATAAGTCTAATTATAAATTCATTAAACAAAATATTAATGATTTTGAAGCATTAAAGGCCTTATTTTCAAAATATGATTTTGATTCAGTAATTCATTTAGCAGCTGAATCTCACGTAGATAATTCTATTAAAAACCCTTTTATATTTGCTCAAACTAATATTCAAGGGACTCTTAATCTTTTAGAAGCTGCAAAACAACACTGGGGAAACAATATAAAAAATAAACGTTTTTACCATGTATCTACTGATGAGGTTTTTGGAAGCTTAACTAAAAAAGGTTGTTTTACAGAGAAGAGCGCCTATGATCCTAGGTCGCCCTATTCAGCATCTAAAGCTGCTTCTGATCATCTAGTTCGTTCGTATTTCAATACATATGGGCTTCCTATTGTTTTGTCTAATTGCTCTAATAATTTTGGCCCTGGACAACACAGAGAAAAACTTATTCCACTTATGATTAAAAATATAGCAGAAGAAAAACCTCTTCCTATTTATGGAAAAGGTAATAATATAAGAGATTGGTTGTATGTCGAAGATCATGCGCATGCCATTGATTTGATTTTTCATAAAGGCATTTCAGGGGAAACATATCTGCTAGGTGGAAATAATGAATATAAAAACTTAGATTTAGTTTACCTTCTTATAAAAGAAGTAGATAGTATGTTAAAGCGCCCTAAAGGAAGTTCAGTTAATTTAATAAAATTCGTCTCTGATAGGTTAGGTCATGATTATCGCTATGCGATTGACAGTAGTAAGATTCTGAAAGAGTTGAATTGGAAGGCGTCTACATCTTTTGAGGTTGGTATTCAAAAAACTCTAAATTATTATCTAAAAAAGTAATTAAATTATCAAGAAATGATTTCTACACCAATATTAATTTTAGTTTTAGTTACTAGCAGTTTTCTAATTTATCTAATTCAGCATTTTTTTCTTAAATATAAAATAACTGATAAAATTAATTCTAGGTCATCTCATAGTTCAGTTGCTACAAGATCTGGTGGGATTTCTATTTTCATTGTATTATTTATTTTTTGTCTATATAATTATATGTTTGGCATTGAGTTGTTTGATAATTCTTTACTAGTCCCATTATCAATTCTTTCGCTAGTGGGTCTTTATGATGATTTATATAGCGTTGACAGCTCATTGAAATTTTTATTTCAAATAATAGCTGCTAAAGTTATACTGGATACAGGGCTAGTTATTGACCAGTTACATGGTTTTCTTGGTATCTATGAAATAAATAGGATATCGTCACAGGTCCTTACTATATTTATTATTGTAGCGATAATTAATTCAATTAATTTTATTGATGGTATAGATGGATTACTATCTGTAATTTTTATAAAATTTATAGTTTTATTTGAGTTCTTCTCAGCAAACCCCTCCCCTCTTTTAAATTTATCAATTATTTTAATAACTCTTATTTTTCCATTATTATATTTCAATCTAAGAAAGAAAAATAAAGTTTTTTTAGGAGATGCTGGATCTCTTTTATTAGGAGGTGTTATAAGTATCTATGTCATCTTTGCACTGGGATCGTCTTATGAAATTAAACCTAAATATGATCTTCATAAAATTTTATTTATAATATCAATACTGTTTTACCCTATTTTAGATTTAACTTTAATTTTTTTTAAGAGACTTTTTAGGGGGGACTCTCCATTTAAAGCAGATAAAAATCATTTACACCATATAGTATTAGGTAAATTTAATACTCATTATTTCTCCACACTTTTTATTGTTACTGTAAGCTTAATGATTACTTACATTATCCATTTTATTTTCTAAAATTTTCAACTAAAAAAGACTTTAGAATACTTTTGCTTATTTATTTGCAAACTCATTAAACTCAAGTTTGGTTAAATTTAATTTATTTGATGCCGTTTTTACAACACTGTGAATAAAGTCTTGATCAGGATCTGATAACTCTATTATTGATAGGTAGTAAAATTTCCAAATTTCAGGATTATCTGATTCAATTATTTTATCAAAAGCATCTGTAAGCTCTTTTTTTAAATTTAATGAACTCAGCAAAGAAAAATAAAAAGATGAAAGATATGGGGTGTTCTGATTAATTTCAAATCCCTTCCTCAAATACTCCAATGAGGTGGTTAGTCTCCCTGTTTTGTAATATTCTCTAGAAATTAAATATAAAGTATATTGAGAAAAAGGGTTTTCTTTCAATGAAGATTCTAGTAAAGACAAAGCTTGCTGATTCTGTCCGTAATACGTCAAATATCTAGCTTTCAATGCTTTTAGTGGGATTGTGTTTATGGAAAGACTGGGGTAATTTACTTCCAATGAATTTATTCGATCTAGATCATAATTATAAAAACCATTATTCAAATCATAAAGTAATAATTTTTGGATTTTAAAAGATTCATTTCTTAAATAATTTAGATAACTAGTACTTATTGATAATAAAAAAATTAATGTTAAAATTAAAATTTTATGCATTTTTGAGATAAATTTTTTATTCCATTAGTTGTTTTTTGATTTAACATTAATACTAGTTCTATAACCCTAACCATTATTAGTAGTATTACAAAAAACTCTAACATTCTCATCTATGTCAAAATTTTTATTAATTAGTATGTTAAATAATTTACATGACTCTTTATAATTATTGTTATAAAATAGTGCTGTAGCAAAATGATTAATTGTTGGATCTGCCATATACTTATATGTATTTAGATAATTCATATACATCTCCTCTATTTCTTTATACATTTTTTTAAAAGAATATACATTAATCAAATCATCAAGGATTAGTTGATTAACTGGATACAATTCATTAGCTTCTTTTAATAAAAGAAGACTTTGATCAACATTATTTGAGTTAAAAAGATTTCTGGCTTTTTCTTGAAGTTCAAGAGCTCTTTCAACATTATCTTTTGAGTATAAAATATAGTCAGCAATTCTATTTGTAACCTCATTGTCAGGAAATTTTTTCTTAGCTTCTTTTGCAATATTATATGCATTATATTTTTGATAGCTTGATGTATCATTAACTATTGAAGCCATTGTTATATTATATATTTGAGGATCTCTTGAAGCTCCTTGATTTTTACTAATAATATTAAAATGATGAACAATACTATCTGGCTTACTCTTTGCATTCATCATCCTTGCATAAAGCACAAAATGAATAGGATTATTGGGCAAGGCTTTAATAGCTTTATATGAATAATCATAAAACTTGTCATAAATTCCTAGTCTTTCGTATATATCAGCAAGAACAGCCTCTCCATATCTTAAAAATGGATTTTCAAAAAAAGATTTTTCTATATAGTCTATCCCTAACTCAACTTCACCGCTTTCAATTAGATATTTTCCTTTTATTGCTTTTAATGGCATAGTATAAAGAGTTAAAGAAGGTATGAAATCATCAATAGAATTAATAAAATCTTTATCTCGTTTATAGTTTTCAGTTCTAAGATCTCTTATAATAGTACCCTGAATTATAAATGATTCTTTTCTTTTAAAATGAATAAAAATAACTGTAATACTAAAGATAAAAACTAATGCTTTAAGAAAATTACCCATTTTGCTTAAGAGTTAATTTATATAGGTATATAAGGGATATATACCCCATAAAATTTATTTGAATAGAAGTTCTATCTAAAGGAAAATTTAAATTGGAATCAATAAAATAAAAAAGAAATGGAATAAACAATAATATACTTTCAAAACCAGATTTTGAGTGAATCCAATCAATAATATTTTTTAGGTTTATTTTAAAAATAAAAAAGAAAAACAGTACATATGAAGCAAAACCAATTATTCCTGTTTCAGCAAATATTTCTAAAAAATCATTATGCGCAAAATAAGGTACTACATAGCTGTACATATTTTGAGAATCATATTTGATTGACATGATTCGCCAATTTCCTATTCCACAACCAAGAAATGGGTTTGAGCCTATATAAGATAATGCACTTTTATAAAATCTTAGTCTCTCCACAGATGATCTATCATTTTCATTAACAACAATGGAGGTTAGTCTATTATCAAGAGATACATCATCTTCTTGATTAACAGTCAAGTTAAATAGAATTATAGAAATAATAATTGGCATGAAATAATTAGAGAAAATTTTTAAATCCTTAGAAATAATATTTTTTAAAAAGATCTTTTTGATTATTAACAAAACAGATATAACTAATAAAGAAACAATAGTTGAAAGCATAATAGCTCTAGAACTTAAAAGCCATAAAACATAAAATGCAAAACATAACAATATGAAGGTAAATCCTTTTAATAAATTCTTGTTTAAATATCTTGATGAATAAATAGCAATTGGAATTTTAAAAGCAATTGCAAGTGAAGTTATATTTCTATTTCCATAAAAAGCTTTTATTTGACCCGTTAATTGGAAATTATAATCTGTAATGTCGATTATTTGAAGATATAAATAGAAAACACCTGCGACATCAATTAAAAGTGAACATAAAAATATTAATAGTAAAGACTTAATTTGAATTAATTTACTTTTTATTATATACAATGATATTAACAGTGTTGATAATAAAGTAAATAGATCAGATAATTTTGTTAATGATTCAGCTCTATTTATAGAGTATAAGAGAGATATCGTTGACATAATGAATAGTGCGAGAAAAGATAATGTTATAGGATCTTTTATCTTGGTCAAAAAGTCTCTTTTAAATAATAAAAATGATAGGTAAATGATATTAACAATACTTAAATAATACCATTGGACTGACTTTATATCAATTACTTCCCAATCTGGAACATAAATAATTAGAAAAATTAATATAAAATAAAGACTTGATATTTTATTTATCATCAATCGCAATATAATAAAAAAGCCTCTCAAAATTGAGAGGCTTAATTAATTAATTAATATCAATTAAGATATTATACTTACAGGTAAATAATTACCATAAAAGTCTACTAATTGAAACGGCAGCGACTGAAGTATCAACCTCAGTACCTGAAGAGATATTTTCAAAAGATGCTACATAACTAGCAGGACCTTCATTTGTCTCTGATACATAAGATGAAATATTAATTCCAGCCTTAATAAGACCATCCGCACCATTAGCAGCACCGGCAGTAGTTACAATAGCTACGTTTGATGCTCCAGCAATAGTTACTGTAGTTGCAGCTGTGAAAGCAACATTACCATTATTAACTAAAGTTAATCTAAGACCACTAAGTAGTGAACCTGATTGGTTAGGAAGACTAAAGAAGCTACTTGCAGTACCTCTTGCATTAGTTTCAGAAACAGATTTACCAGTTATAACACCATCATAACCACTAGGAGTTAAAATTGCTGTTGTTGTAACAGTACCTGTGTTGAAAGAAATTGTTGGGAATGAAGATGAAGTAATTTCTGGTGACTCATTCATTGTACCAGTTCCTGAAACATTTTTAGTTACAAAGAATCTGTTACTTAATGAGTTACCCGTTGCAGTTGTAGCAGAGTAGTCATCAGAACCATTAATTGCAGTCATAACCGCCTTTGCAAGGTCAGCTTGACTATCTCCAGCAACTAAAGTTGCTGTTAATTCAATAGCATCACCTGTTCCAGAATCTGTACCAAATGTAAAGTAAAGGGCACCAGCTCCAGAAACAAGACCAGCTTCTGCGTTAGCTCCACTAGAGTTAGTATAACTAATTGTATATGCAGCTTTTCTATAACCATCCTCAGCAACAGTTGCCGCGATGCTAGCTCCATTATCTAAACCTTGGTCAGCATTTACATAAGCCATTAAATCAGCAACTGTTTGAACAGATGATGAATTAGCAGCAGATGCATATGCATCACCATCAGCAAAAGTATAAGTTCCTGCTCCAGTTACAATCTTAAATCCTTCTCCAGCACCTAAATTATCTGTTGTAGATAAAGTATTAGCATTTCTAACTCTATCATAAGCATAAGAAACTACTTGGTTATCAATTTTTCCATTTGTAACTACAGAACCTGAAGATTCAGAAGAGTATACATATGCATAATAACCTGTTCTAGAAGAACCAGTGAATACTTGAGCAGCAGATTTAGTGTAAGCTACAGTTCCTAAATTAGACGTATTGTCAGTAAATACACCACCGTAAGCAGCTTGAGTTTCTAGTTTAGTTACCTCATCAAACCAAACGCTTACTGTACCTGTAGCAGCTACAGCAGTAGTTAAGAAAGCATCTAAAGATTTCATTCCTGAAGCAGTTGTAATAGTACCACCATCAGTTGAACCACCTACAGCATAGCCAGTAGCTGCAGTAACAGCATCTGTTTCCATAGTATCTTTAATTGAAGAAGCAACCATTGCGTTATTGTCAATGTTTACAGCTGTTGTTGTACCAGCATGAGTTAAAGAAGTACCTGTAATACTTGCTAATTTAGCATTAGTATCAACAGATAGGCTATTTACCTTTGTCATTCCTAATGTTAAACTTGTAAGCTCAGCATGATTATCAACCTCTACTGATACAGACGTATCACCAGTTACAGTTAGATTAGTAGCATGGCTTAAAGAAAGTGTTGTTAATACTGCATTTCCATCAAACATGATATCTTCAGCTTTTGCAGCACTTACATAACTAGTTAATGCAGGGTTAGTTGTAACTGTAATATCCCATACAGTAGCACCACCTAAGTCAACTGTCTCTATTGCTGGAGCAGCGTTTACAATTACATCACCAGCTAATCCATCAACAATAAGACTAGTTAATTTTGTGTGTGAAGCTCCAAATGATAGATCTGCAGCTGCATTAGAACTTTTTGCTAAAGCTGCAACAGCAGTAGCATCTAGATCTGTTGTGTTATTTCTTATGAAAGTAACATTTACAGTTTCAAGATCATTACCAGCAGTATTTAAAGAAACAATGTTATTTCCAGTAAAGTTTTTAACACCAGCGTTAACATTTAGAGTACCTCTAAAGTTGTGAACTGCAGCAGTAGCAACATTAGTTAAGTTAATAGTCCCTTCAAAAGCACCAACAGTGTTTCCTGGTAAACCAGTAGAAGCAAATGTGCCAGCAGCAGTACCATTAGTAAATGAAGCAGGTCCATTTATAGATAATGTTGTACTGATGTAGTTACCAGCAGCATCCTTTGCAACCCAAGATCCAAGATCTAAAGTAGCGTCTTTCTTAGTTGTAACCTCAACTATTGTTCCAGGTGTAGTAGCTAACGATCCAAAATCAACGCTTGTTGCGTATGCGAAGTCAACAGTAAACGATCCAGTAGAAGCGCCTTCTGTTTGCATGTCTGATACAGTTGTTAAAACTGGGAATGAAACATTAGTTACAGTTGTTTTATAGTTATCCTGTAAGTTAATTGTCCCGGCATTTTGAAGCTTAGGGAATGAATAACCTGCAGGTTGTGTTACATCAATATCTCCAGCAGACACAAGATTGTTAAATACAACCTCAGTACCAGTAGAGTTATAAGCACTATATACTAGGTTTCCTGTCATAGTGTTTACTCTGTCTATTAAAGTTTGAACTGCAGCATAATCCATACTAGCATAACCAGTAATAGTTAATGTTGCGTTTAGAACATTAAGTTTGTTACCTAATGCTAAAGCAGAGTTAAGAGTTGTTGCATTTGTAACAGTTACATCCGTAGAGTAAATGTTAGAAGATGCTAGTAAATCATCTAAATCAGACTCAATTGCATCTAATTCAGCTTGTAACGCAGTTACAGCAGAAGCAGTAGCAGCAGTAGCTAGAGATGCTTGAACAGCAGCTACATCAGTTGCTAAAGTTGCAAGACTTGCTTCAAGACCTGAAAGATCTGTAGCAGTAATTGCATTAGCAGCAGCAGTTGCAGCAGCAGCTTCAGTACCAGCAGCAGTTGCAGCAGTAGTAGCGGCATTAGCAGCAGCAGTTGCAGCAGTACCAGCAACTTCGGCAGCAGAAGCAGCAGCTTGTGCAGCAGCTACACCAGACTGAAGACCACTAATAGTCCCAGCAAGTGAAGATACTTGACCTGATAAAGAAGATAAACCATCAACTTGTGATTTTAAAGCGCTAATTTGAGCATTCAAATCATCAAATTGATCATCGTAGTTTTGACAACCTACTAAAACTAGTGAGGCAAGCAAAACAGTTAATAATCCTTTTTTCATGTTTTAAAATT
>MDTG01111264.1_pt1 | contig 21425 bp, 14 predicted proteins | sample 811421 | NCBI WGS metagenome assembly MDTG01 (sample SAMN05326645, study PRJNA326480) | marine metagenome | isolation source: seawater | place: Pacific Ocean: South East | collected 2011 | reverse complement strand
GGGCTGCTCGGATCCGTCCGCCGATGTCCTCGAGAGCGTCCTCCCAGGAGACGGGCTCCCAGCCGCCCTCTCCGCGCGGACCGACTCGCTTGAGCGGAGTCAGGATCCGCTCGGGGTCGGTGACCTGGTTGAGGGTGGCGGGGCCCTTGGCGCAGGTGTGACCGCGGCTGCCGGGGTGGAGGGGGTTGCCCTCGATCCGCCGGATCGACTTGGTCTCCTTGTCGACGAAGGCCAGCAGACCGCAGCCGGCCTCGCAGTTGAAGCAGAGCGTCGGGACCACGACGTGCTCGCGCTCGACCCGACGGGGCCAAGCCTTGGGGTCGAGCTCGACCCAGTTGTCCCACGTCTCGTAGGGCGGTTGAGAGCGGAGTTCCATGCTGCTGCCTTAGCTGAGCGGGGGCGCTTGACCCGCCAGGACGTAGAGGTGATCCCAGAGCCAGAGGCCCGCGAGCGCTGCCAAGGCGGCCAGAGGCACCGCGGCCCCGGCCCCAGGGAGCATCAGCGCGGCGGAGAGCGCCACGAAGGGGAACACGTGGCCGAGGGCGAACACGCCCAGGTTCAAGCCCGTGCCCCGCTCTCCGGTCTGCAGCCAGCGAACCGCGTAGCGCGCGTCCTCGTCTCCGTGCACGAGGAGCTCCCCCGCGATCATGAGCAAGTTCAAGACGAGGGAGACGAAGAGCACGATCCCCAGCGTGAGCCAGAGCCCCTCGCGCGCCAGCTTGGCGCTGGGCGAGCCGAGCGGATCCAGCAAGAGGGGCGGAATGGTCAGTGCGGCGCTACCGGCCACCATGGCTTGGACCACCAGGTGCGGAAAGAGGAGCGGGCTCTGCCAGAACAGGCGCCCCTTGGCCTGGGCGAAGAGGAAGGCCGTGTAGCCGGCGGCGAAGATCCCGCTACAGATCGCGGCGACTCCCAGGGCTTGCCAGCCCCATCGCGGCACGGGGACCTGGGCGAGCAACAGGACCCCCCAGAGCGAGGCGACCACGCTGCCGCCGATCAGCGCGTAGGCGCCGCGCACCAGCCAGCTCTGCGACTGGGCCTTGACCAGGAGCAGCAGGAAGCGCTCGGGCCGCTTGAGGTCGGCCACGAGGAGCAAGGTCGTGAGCGTCAGCATGGCGAGGGCCAGCACCGGGGGCGCCAGGCCAATCTGGGCGGGGTCCCGCAGCAGGAGACCCAGCCCGCCGACCATCAGCGCGCCTGCGCCGATCGCCTTGGTCAGCATGTAGCCGCTGATCTTGGCGCCCCAGGGCGCGCCGTCGCGGGGGACGTCGTAGGCCACGCGCGCAGCTGCCGGCGCGCCGCTGCCGCTGACCTGCTCCGGGATCAAGGACCCCGGCGGGTCGGCCTGGGGCTCGCGATCGACGACGGGGAGCGCCGTGCCGCGGCTGGCCCCCCAGTAGCCCTGGGCGGGGCGCTCGGCGGCGCGGGGGTCGAGCAGGCTCTGGTCGACCCCCTTGTAGAACACCTTGGGCTTGGTCCCGAGCTGCGGCTTGCGCACGCTGACCGCCGCGCGCGCGACCACGCGCGAGACGAGGCTCTCGGGATCGGACAGGTCAGAGACCGCGAGCGCCTCGGTCGGACAGGCCGAGACGCAGGCGGGCTGAAGCCCGACCTCGATCCGGTGCGCGCAGAAGTTGCACTTGGCGGCGGTGTTCGAGCTGGGGTCGATATAGATCGCGTCGTAGGGGCAGGCCTGAATGCAGGCCTTGCAGCCGATGCAGATCTCGTTGTCGAAGTCGACGATCCCGTCTTCGCGGCGGTGCATGGCGGCGGTCGGGCAGATCGTCACGCAGGGGGCGCGCTCGCACTGGTTGCAGCGCAGGACCGCGAAGTGACGGCGGGCGCTCAGGCCCGCGCCCTTCTCGACCTGCTTGACCCAGGTGCGGAAGCTACCCAGCGGGACGTCGTTCTCCGACTTGCAGGCCACCGAACAAGCGTGGCAGCCAATGCACTTGTCGTGGTCGATCAGCTTTCCCCAGAGCACGGCGCCTCGACTTCTGAATGGTGGCGAGTTCGGAGCGACCCGTGGCGCGAGAGCGCGACGAGCGGTCGGACACTATAGCGAGGAAAGCGGGGCGACCGCGCTCAGGTGGCTGCGAGCGGCGCGGGGTCCGGCGGGTCGGGCTCTTGCGGCTCCTGCGGCGCAGGGTCCGGCGGGTCGGGCTCCGGCGCGGGCTCCCTCAGCTTGCGCTCTCGACGACCCGGCTCTCGCGGAGCACCACGACCTCGACCTGGCCAGCCAGAGGCTCGCCCTGCTCGATCTCGCGCGCGACGTCGCGGGCCAAGCGCGCGGCGGCCCGCTCCGAGACCGTGGTGGGGTCGACCAGCACGCGCAGGACGCGCCCGGCCTGAACGGCGTAGGCCCGCTTGACCCCCGTGTGGCGCTCGGCGATCCGCTCGAGCTCCTCGCGTCGAGTGATCGCGACCTCGACCCGCTCGTCGCTGGCTCCTGGCCGCTTGCGGACGGCGCGCTCGGCGACTTGCACGAGCGCCCCGTAGGCCGAGAGGCCGTCGCTGCGGCGGCCGAAGCTGGCGATCGCGTCGGTGACCCGCGGGTCCTCGTCGCAGCGACGAGCGAAGTCGGCGCCGACCTCGGCCGCGCTCCCTTCGCGGTCCCGCTCGATCGCGTGGCCGATCATGTGCAGCAAGCCGCAGCGACGCGCCAAGGCCGGCTCCAAGCCCAGCTCTGCCGCCAGGCTCCCCGCGAGCTGCGCGGTCTGGATCGAGCGCTGGCGGGCGTTCTGGCCCTTCCAGCTGTGGAACTCCAGTCGCCCGACCAACACCTGCAGGCGCTGGTGGAGTCCGCTGACGCCGGCGAGCTCGGCCGCCTCGGCGCCGAGCTCGCGCACGGCGTCGGTCATTCCCTGGCGGGCGTCGTGCACGGCTTCCTGGATCCGCTCGGGGTGGATCCGGCCGTCCTCGAGCAGCGCGACCAGGGCGCGCCGCGCGATCTCGCGCCGGACGGGCTCGAAGGCCGAGAGCACGACTGCGCCGGGGGTGTCGTCGATCAGCAGGTCGACCCCGGTCGCTGCCTGAAAGGCGCGGACGTTGCGCCCCTCCCGGCCGACGAGGGCCAGCTTCAGCTCGTCGTCGACGAGCTGGACCGTCGTGACGAGCGCCTCGCGCGCAGCGCGACCCGTCTGGCGGCGCATGGCCGTCAGGAGCAGCTCGCGGGCGCGCCCGTCGACCTCCTCCTGGAGCGCCTCCTCCGCGCGAGCGCGCACCAGCTCGGCCTCCCCCTGACAGCTCTGCTCGACCCGCTCCAGCAGCAGGTGCTCGGCCTCCTCGCGACGCATGGCGGAGATCCGCTCCAGCTCGCGCAGCTCGCGCTCGTGGGCCTGCTCGACCTCGGCTGCGCGGACCTCGAGGCTGGCCTGGCTCGACTTGAGGGCCGCCTCGCGCTCGAGCAGCTCGTGCTCGCGAGACTCGAGCCGCTCCACCCGCTGGTCGAGGGCGTCTTCCCGCAGGCGGCAGCGCTCCTCGCGCTCGTCGAGCTGCTCGCGCTTGCCCGTCAGCTCGGTCTCGAGGGTCTTGCGCTGCAGGTAGACCTCCTCTTTGGCCGCGGCGCTGGCCTCCTTGGTCGCGCGCTCGATCACCTCCTCCATGGCCTCCTTGCGGACGAAGGGCAGCCGCCACAACGCCAGGCAGAGGGCGATCGAGAAGGAGAGCAAGAAGCCGAGCGCGAAGGAGAGTCCTGGGTCCACGGACGCCTCGAGAGGAGGGGGCTGAAGTTCGCCTGGATTCTACGCAGGACCACCAACGGCCTTTACCCCTTACTGGGCCTCGTTTTCCTTGGATTCATCCCGTCTCCTCTACTAACCTTGAGGCCGGTCAGGCCCGGGAGGACTACGTGCACGTGCATAGCGCCCCTGCCCACCCCTCGTTCGCGAGGCTGGTGTCGCCCATCCTCGCCCTCCTCCTCTGCGCAGGAGCCGCCTCGGCCCAGGAGCAGCCGCGCCACTACGCGCTGGAGGGCCGCTTCGGGACGATGGGGCCGCACTTCGACTCGACCCTCTCCCTGACCAAGCGCCCCGACGGTCGCTACGGCGTCGTGCGGAGCTGGCAGTACCGCTCGGGCGCCGAGGCGGCCCCCCGCCTCGGCGGCGTCGCGGACGTCGAGCTCACCAAACAGCCGATCGTCGTCGACGGCGTCCGCTCCATGCGCACGATCGCCACCGTCCGCGTGACCTTCGAAGAGCAGCAGGGCGCCCGCGACCACCTCTCGACCCTCGTCGGCCATGAGCTGCAAGAGGGCGAGGAGATGACCGGCGTCTACCGGATCGTCAACGACCAGGCCAAGGGCTGGATCGCCGTGCGCGGCCGCAACGGCGAGATCCGGCGCGTGTTCGAGCACGGCGGACGCACCGCCAACCCCGTCGACTATGGCGACATGGCCCCGGCCCCCAGCGACCCCGACGCGGGCGCCTCGGTCGAGCCCGCCAACCCAGACGCCGCCGAACCCGAAGAGGAGAGCGAGTCGACCACCGGGGGTCAGCTCGACCCCAACCTCCAGATCCTCTACCCCCGCGAGGGCGTGTTCCTCGCCGGCCAGCACGTCCGCCTGCGCACTCGCGGCGGCGGCGCGGTCCAGGTGCTCGAGGGCCCGGCCCAGGTCGTCGACGACATGCTCCGCTTCTCCGGGCCCGGTGAGGTCAAGCTCCAGCTCGCCAACGAAGGGCGCGTCTCGCGCCCCGTCGAGCTCGAGGCCGTCGAGGCCGAGGTCGTGAAGGTCGTCGTCCACGACACCCTCCCCATGGTCGACGCCAAGCCGCCGCACTTCACCCGTGAGCTCGGCGAACAGGAGCGCTACGAGTGGGAGCCGGCCTTGATCTTCGCCGACACCCAGCTCCGCCTGCAGGTCACGCTCAAGGCCAACAAGGACCTGAGCGAGCCCGTTCGCGTGCGGATCCGCGGCGAGGACGTCGGCGCCGACCTCGACCTCGAGGGCCAGGTCAACCTGCGCGGGCTGACCGCCGGCGAGACCGTCGAGCTGATCTCGGCCGCCTCCCTCAACCAGGGCGTCGACGTCAACGCGCTCGAGATCGACTGGACCGTCGACGCGGGCGTGGCCCACGTGCTCTCCAACTCGACCGCGCTGCGGGTCTACACCACCTACGCGCCGGCGGTCGAGAACCCCATGCCGCGCTACGGCCCGACCGAGCGTCAGGGCCAGCCCCTGCGGACCAAGCTCCACTACGAGCTCGCCTGCAAGTGGGCCCAGGGCGCGAGCGAGAACGTCGGCAACGGCCCGACCTCGATCGGGCACAAGGTCGACAACGCCATGCGCCACCTCGTCCACCCCGACGACTACGGTCCGGGCGGCGAGTACGCGCCCCCGGTGCCCCACTACGCCGAAGGCGCCCCCAAGCCGCTCAACTACTCACGGCTGCCCGGGAGCATTAGCCGCGGCGAGCGACGCGTCGCGAGCCTGTTCTACCCCTCCGCGGACCGCGAGGGCGAGATCTACAACTACGACAACTACGTCAACAACTTCGGCTGGTACGTGCTGGAGAACCCGCGCTACCCCGGCGGGCGCTGCAACCAGCAGGCGAGCCTGATCGTCGACATCATGGGCACGCTCGGCATTCGCGGCGAGGTCTACTACATCGAGCGCGTCGGCGTGGGCAAGACCACGGGCCGCGTCATGCGGCGCTTCTACTACTCGAACATCTCGGGCGCGCTGTGGAACTTCCACGGCCAGGCCAAGATCTACCTCGCCGACGGCTCCGCGTGGCTCTACGACGGCTCGGGCTCCAGCCCGCCGAGGCGGATCAACGGGCGCGTCGACGAGCTGATGGCCGTGCCCGGTCGCTACGTGAAGTTCTGGGAGGCCTGGGTCTACGACGACGGCCAGCGCGCCTACGCGCCCATGAGCGACTGGCCGGACACCTGGCACGGCGTCCCGATCCAGCCCGGCGAGGCGCCCCTCGACCCCAACGCGCCCGACGGCACCTACGCCTACGAGATGGGCCGCGGCAAGCTCGAGGACGGGACCACGCACACCTTCTACGCGGTCAACGTCAACGGGATCTTCCGCGAGAAGATCGACGCCGGCACCCCCGAGGCCGAGGACTACATCGCCACCCGACACGGTCGCATCGTCGACTGGTACGGCCGCTAGCCACCCGCGCGCCTCAACCCGCGCGGCGCGGCTCCGGCAGTCGCGCCAGGCCCCGGAGCGGGTCGACGAGTCCCAGCGCCCAGGGCACCAGGGCCTCCACGACCGCCCCCCGAACCAGCTTCTCTTCAGGCAAGAACTGCGCGGTCGCGATCACCGTCAGGTGCGCTGGGGACAGCTCCCCGCCCTCCAGGCACGCGACCAGCCCGCCCAGGTGCTTGAAGGGTCGCTCGTCGAGCTCGGCAGGCGGCAGCTCCTCGATCAAGCGCCGCCTCTCCGGCGTCGGCTCGAGCAGGTAGCGCTCGACGGCCTCGAGGAGGAGGCGCGGGCGCCGGTGGCGAGACTCGTCGGACCACTCGAGGTAGTGGTGGTGCTCGAGGGTGAGCACGCCGCCGGCCTCGACGGTCTGCCAGCCCTGGAGGCGATCCCACCACTCGAGCGCGCGCCGCGCCGTCGCGAGGGCCGCGCGCACCAGGACCTCCGCGCCGTAGCCCTCGAGGTCGCTCAGCCAGCGCTCGAGCTTGAACAAGCTCGGCAAGGGGCAAGCCAGATCGTGCTGGCCGCGCACCTCGCCGCGGCCTGCGTCGAGGTCGATCACGCAGCCCTCGAGGCGCGCGCAGCGAACGTGGGTCGGCAGGCCGAGCGCTTCGCGCGCCTCGGCTTGGCCCAGATAAGCCGCTAGGCGCAGGGCGCGCTCGGCCTCCTGGTCGCCGCGCCGACGCGCGGCCGCGAGCAGCTCGACCCGCTCGGCCAGGTCACCGGCCAGGCTCCAGGCGCGCGCGCGCTCGCGCAGGACCCGGTCCACTACTCCCGCTCCCCGAGGTCCCACACCAGGACCTCGCCCAGCTGGGTCCCGGCAGCGAGATAGCGGCCGTCGGGGCTGACCGCCAACGCCTGGAAGCCGTCCCGGCGGTCCTCGAGCACGTAGCCAGGGACGAAGCGCTCGAGCTCTCCGGCGCGCCAGATCGCGAAGCGCCCGCCGCGCTCGCGGGGCCGGACGCGGTTCGTGTTGCGAGAGGGCCAGCCGCTGCCGAGCAGGGCCAGGGTGCCCCAGTCGGCGTGCGGGAGCAGGGTCGCGCTGATCCCGGCCCGCTTGGCGAGCGCCTCGTCGCGGTCGGAGACGAGCCGACCGAGCTTGGGCGCCTTGGGGTCGAGCTCGAGCAAGCGCACGTGGCCCTCTGCCGTCGCGAGGAGCGCGCGCCGCTCGTCGAGAGGGAGCGCGGCCGTCCCCACCTCACCTCCGAGGCGCGCCTCGCCGACGCGCGTGAACTGGCCGCCGTCGCCGCTCCAGCCGACGAGCCGTGCGTGGGACTCGCCGCGCCCGATCACGGTCAACAAACCTCCGCCTGAGAGGAAGAGGATCGCCTGCGCCTCGTCCTGGGTCTCCTCGGACTCGTAGTCGAAGCAGCTGGTGCTCTGGATCCCTGGCCGCTCGGCGCTGGTGACCACGATGTGTCCGCGCTCGCTGCTGAAGGCCACCTGTCGGGCGTCGGGCGAGATCGCCGCCGTAATGAAGCGGTCCGTCCCGCCGTCCGTGATCAGAGCTCGCGCGCTGAAGATCTCCTCCTGCGGCCCCAGGATCATGACCGCAGGGTCCTCGGCAGGCTTGCCGTTGGGAAAGCGCACCTGCTTGCCCCGCCCGTCGATCCGTCGAGCGCTCCCAGACAAGTAGGCCCGCCCGCTGGAGGGATCCACCACGAGGTCGGTGGTCAGGAACCACTGCAAGGTCTCCCGCCCTCGCAGATGGCGAGACGGCCAAGGGAAGCGCCGCACCAGCTGGACGCTCCACTCCCCCTCCTCGGTCAGCTCCCTGACCGCGAGCCGACGGTTGCTCGCGCACACCAAGGTCCGCTTCCCCGTCCAGCCGAGGAACACGCGCGAGTCGATCAGGTGGGCCGCGAGCGCCTTCTCCTCGTTCGCGGCGGGCGGGGGGCCGGTCTCCCGGTCATGGGTCCAACGAAAGTGCGGCGCGAGCTCGAGCCGCACGGGCCCGAGCACCTTGCGAGGGAGCCCCCGCAGCGACCCGCGCAGCTTGGCGTCGGCTTCCTTGCGCGCCGCTCCTGCGAGCCCTCTCAGCGCGAGCAGGCCCTGGCGCGCCTCGGCCAGGCGCGCCAGCAGGGAAGAGCCCGCGAAGCGGCCCTCTAGCTTGGCCAGGGCAGCAGGGAAGGCGGGGTCCCCCAGCCAGGGCAGCTCGGCCTCGGCGTCGGAGAGGGCCGGGTCCGCGTCGAGGGAGGGGGCGTCGGCCACCGACGCCCCCGGGCTCGAGCTCGCCGGGGGGGTCGGGCTGGCGCTGACCGCTGCCTCGGAGCGCTGAGCGACGTAGCCCCCCAACAGCGCCGAGCAGAGCGCCACCGCGGCGACGCCCGCCAGGACCTTCCAGCGCCCGCCCCGCCGCAGGGCCCGCAGCTGTTGGGTCGCCTGGGCCTTGCCCGAGGAGAGGAAGAGGTCGAGGTCGTCGCGGAGCGCCGCCGCGCTGGGGTAGCGGTGATCGGGCTCCTTGGCCATGGCCATCCGGCAGATCGCGACCAGGTCGGCCGGCAACCCCGGCGCGCTCGCGTGGATCACGGTGCTGGCCGCGGCCTCTCCAGGGTCCTGGAGCGGCGCGGGCGGGCGCGGAGCGCTCGCGAAGCGCCCGGGCGGGGCAGGGGGCTGAGGGGGGCTGCCGAAGCCCGTCGTGGCCGGGGCGGCGGGCTGGCCGCCGAATGCGCCGGGCGGCGCGCCGGGGTTGGTGCCGAAGCCGCTCGCCGAGAAGGGGAGCGGAGCGCCAGGGCTGCTGCCGAACCCGCTGCCCGGCGGCGCCCCAGGCTGAGTGCCGAAGGCTGGGCTGCCGCCCGGGCTGCTCCCGAAGCCGCTGCCCATTCCCGGCATGCTGTAGGCCGTCGCGCTGGGGTCGACGGGGCCGGCCCCCGGAGCGCCCCCTGGCTGATTCCAGAGGGTGGCGTCCCCCTGCGCCAGGGGAGGTCGGGCCATGGTGGCCAGAGAGTCGGCCGCCGCCGCGCCCGGCCCCTCCCAGGCGGTCCGGTCGGCGTTCGTCACGGGCGGCGCCGAGGGCGTCGAGCTGGCGGCGCTCTGCGCGAGCGCGCGCTGGCGCATGCGCTCGGCCTCGCTCGGCCAGATCGGCTCGTCCATCAGGACCTGCTTCAGCACGGCCATGGGCTGCGCCCCCGTGAAGGGCGGCCGACCGTTGAGCAGGAAGAAGAGCGTCGCGCCCAGCCCGTAGACGTCGGTCCGCGCGTCGACCTCCTTGCGGCCCTCCGCCTGCTCGGGGGCCATGTAGCTGGGGGTTCCCATCACGGTCCCGGTCGCCGTCAGGCGCTCCGCGTCGAGCTCGCGCGCGAGCCCGAAGTCGAGGAGCACTGGCTGCCCCGTCGGCGTGAGCATCACGTTCTCGGGCTTGAGGTCGCGGTGCAGGATCTTGCGCCCGTGCAGCATGCTGAGGGCGTCCGCCAGCTCGCGCAGGATCTGGGCGGCCTGCGTCGGGTCCATCGGGTCGTCGCGGCACAGCTCGCGCAGGTTCCGCCCCGCCACGAACTGGAACACCATGTAGGGCTTGCCCTGAGCGTCCTGGGCGAAGTCGTGCACCTGGACCACGTTGGGGTGCACGACCTTGTTGAGGACCTCCGCCTCGCGGTGGAAGCGCGCCAGCAGCTGCGGCGGCGGAGCCTCGCTCAGCAGCAGCTTGAGCGCCAGCGGCAGGTCGGGCCGGCTGGGGTGGCGCACCTCATAGACCACGCCCATGCCACCCCTGCCCAGGGTGCGCACCACCTGATACGGGCCGACGTGGGTGGGGGCGTTCAAGGGAGCGAGTCCTCCGAGCGCACGATCCTATCGCAGCCCCTGAGTCCTACCGCGACCGAGGGACGGGACGGGACACAGACGGGCCCGTACACAGACATGGCCATGCCCCCGCAGGGACATGGCCACATCCGATTCTCTCTTCCTGTCCCCAGGGGCGCCTCCCCAGACGCCCTTGGGAATCGGGCCAGCCCGAGGGCTGACTCGAATCTTCCGGTGCACTCCGGCCCTCTCGGGCCGAAACCCCGTGTCTCTTAGAACAGCTCCAGGTCGGCGATCACGGCGTAGTGATCGCTCGGCCAGCGACCCTTGATCTGCTCGTCGAGCTTGGCCGCGCGGTAGATCCGCACGGCGCCGCCGACGAGGAGCCAGTCGATTCGGTTGCGGGTCTCGAGACCCTTGAAGCCGCAATAGGTGCCCGGCGCGCCCTGCCCCTTGCCCTCGACCCAGCAGTCCCGCAAGCCGAGGCGCTCGTCCTGGAGCAAGGTCTCGTAGGGCTTGGTGTCGTCGCCCGTGTTGAAGTCGCCGGCGATCAGCAGGTTGATCCGCTGCTTGCTGCGCTTCTTGCGCGACGCGCCGAAGCCGAGCTTCTCCTGCACCCAGTCACGGATCAGCTCGACGCCCTTCTGGCGCAGGTGATCGCGCTTCCCCTCGGGGAGGTGCGTGTTGAGCACCAGCAGCCGCTTCTTGCGCCGCTTGGTCTCGAGCAGGGCCCAGGTCACCTTGCGGGGGTACTTGTCACCCCAGGTGTTGCTGCCCGGCACGTCCGGCGTGTCGCTGAGCCAGAAGTCGCCGTGGCTCTTCAGCTTCATCGACTTCTTGTTCCAGAGGATCGAGCAGCGCTCGCCGCTGCCCGTCGCGTTCCGGCCCTTGCCGACGAAGCCGTACTCCTTCAGCTTGCCCTGGAGGTCCTCGACCTGGTGGCGTTTGTCCTCCTGGAGGCAAACCACCGCAGCCTTGGACTCCTGGATCTGAGTGGCGACCAGGTCCACGCGCTGGTCCCAGCGGTTCTCGCCGTCACTCTTGAAGTCGTAGCGAATGTTGAAGGTCATGGTCCGCAGCTTGGCGCCGCTGACCCGTCGACCCTCTGCCTGCTGGTTCCACCCCTGAAGGGGGACCAGCCCTAGCCCGGCCCACAAAAGCAGGCCGAGGATGAGCTTTCCTCGCACGTGTGTCTCCTTTACGGGGCTCGACCCGAAGGGAGCCGCCGTTTCATTGGGGCTAACCATAGGAATCGGTAAAGCCGCTGTCACTCGGAAAGCCAGCGATTACGAAGACATGACCAACGCGCCCCAAACGAAACGAACCCGAGCTAAAACTGGCCAGATTCGGCAGAGAGGGTTCGTATCCGATACGTATCAGCCGTAAGTGTTGGGTGTCCATATTGGGCACCTCTATGCATAACCTTCTCATGGAGACTGCGAGAGAGACATGAAACGTAACGGAACGTTTACCGCGCTGACTGGACTCCTGGTCGCCCTGACCCTGCTCAGCGGCGCCAACCTGGCCTCCGCGCAGGAGTGGCTCCTCGACGACAGCCTCAAGACCTTCACGGACAAGCAGCGGGACGAGCTGGTCAAGGGCGTCCAGAAGGCGCCCGAGAAGGCCCTCAAGCAGCTCCTCGACGAGGAGACCGCGCACCTCGAGAAGCTCTACAAGGACGACCTCGAGGCCTTCGCCGACGAGGCCCTGAGCCGTCTCGTCAGCGCCCGAGAGGAGGGGCACCTCTGGCAGACCCTCAAGGCGGAGCTGCGCGGGGCCGGCGTCTACTCCAAGGAGCTGCTCGGCAAGGTCTGGCAGGAGGAGCGCGAGCGCGTGCTGGCGACCTTCAAGGAGCGCGGCACCTACGCGCTCGTGGACCACGCGCTCCGCGCCGCCCTGATCGACCGCCTGCGGGCCACCCGCAACGCCCGCCTCACCGCCTGGCGCGCTGACACCAGCGCCGGCACCGGGCGCCCCGGCGAGTTCCCCCTCGCCCTGCCCACCGAGCGCTTCGCCTGGCGCCACAAGCCCCACGACGAGGCCAACGTCAGCACCCGCCTCCCCCTCCCCAAGGTGACCTTCTGGTCGGAGCGCGCCGAGCTGAAGGAGACCCTGCTCAAGAAGACCTACGAGACCAAGCTCGGCAACCTGACCGTGACCGCCGCCGAGGTCCACGGCCTGGCCGAGGCCGAGGCCGGCCGCGTCAGCTACAAGGACCAGTTCGGTCGCGAGATCGAGGGCCTGGGCGTCGACTTCCGCGCCAAGGCCCGCGTGACCGGCGCCCGCGGCGACCTGCGCAGCAAGACCGTCCGCAAGAACCTCAGCCAGGTGCTCGGCTTCTCGACCTACCTGAGCGCCATGGCCGAGGTCGCCAGCAAGGCCGACGGGCGCCTCTCGGCGATCGTCAGCGAGAAGGGCTTCGGGATCAACGCCCGCGCCCGCGCTGGCGCCGGAGCCGAGGCCCGCGCCACCCTCCCGATCACCCTCGACTTCAAGGTGATCAAGCTGCGCGTGATCCCCTACGCCAACGCCCACGCGGGCGCTGGCGCCGAGGCCCACGCTGCCTTCGAGGTCGAGTGGAGCGGCAAGCTCCGCCTCGACGTGGGCGCCTCGCTCTCGACCGGCGTCGGCGCCGGAGCCGGCGTGATCATCGAGATCGAGTTGGGCGCCATGCTCAAGCGCGCCCTCGACCGCCTGATCGAGCGGATCGCCCGCCTGACCCGCCCGATCGGCGACTTCTTCATGGGCCGCGACTGGAAGGGCCCCTCGACCCCGAGCAAGAAGCTGACCCTCAGCCTGGCCGACCTCGAGCGCCGCTGGGCCGAGACCGGCGCCCCGGCGCGCCCCGAGCTCAGCGACGACGCCGCGATCGCCGCCCGCTACGCGCCAGTGATCTACCAGCGCGTCCAGCGGGGGCAGTTCGACCTCCTGCGCCGCGTCGACTACGACGGCGACTGGAACCCCCGCAACAACTACGACAACTGCAAGCCGGGGAGCGACGCCAAGGCCTGGGTCTACTACGACGTCCGCGAGACGGAGACCCACTACTACATCACCTACGGCTTCTATCACGCGGGCCGCAAGAGCAACGCGATCAAGCCGATCCGGCACTTCCGGACCCAGGAGAACGACATGGGCGGCTGCATCGTCGTCGCCCGCAAGGGCGCCCCGGCTGGCCGCGAGGTCGAGGTCCTGATCACCGCCGAGGGCCAGACCATGCGCACCTACTCGGGCCTCGAGCGCAAGGACGGCGAGAAGACTCGCTGGAGCCGCCGCCACGGCGACTGGGACGGGTCGATCAAGTTCGTGGACGAGGTGGACCACCCCTACGTCGACCTGGAGCGCCTCCACCCGCAGGTGTGGGTCGACGGCCGGCAGCACTCGGTCTACGGCTTCAACGGCCGCGACGACCGCCTCCCCTTCGAGGGCGAGCCCGGGGTGATCTACTACCCCCTGGGTCAGGCCGAGCAGCCCGAGGACGAGCACGACGACCGCGTCGGCTACGCCCTGCGCCCCATGAGCGAGCTCCTCGGCCACGAAGAGCTCTACGCCAAGGACGAGGACGAGGACTGGGTCCACGGGGCGGACGGCCGCTTCAAGCTGCCCAGCCGCTTCCGCGGCGACGAGGGGATCGACGACGACGCCGTGACCCCCTTCGCCTGGGGCCACGCGATCCACTCCGAGAGCCACCCCGGCAACCGCGACGACGACACCCGCCACCGCGACCTGTGGCTCGAGTCCGGCGACACCTGGGCCGACCCCGCCCGGACCCTGGACGTGTTCTTCCGCCTGCCCGAGGACGTCAGCCTGCGCTACGTCCGCAACCGCTACCTGCGCCAGGACGACCCGCGGGTCAAGCAGGACGGCCTGACCGCGCACCTCAGGTAGCAGAACCAGCTAACCTTGGCGCCATGCAAATGGCCGAGGCGCGCACCCCTGAGGAGCTCGCTCGCGCCCTCGACGGCGGAGAGCCAGGAGAGGAGCGCGAAGCGCTCGAGCTCCTGCTCGACGACGAGTTCCGCGAGGTCTACCCGCCGGACCTGCGCGAGCGCTTCCTGACCCGCGCTTCGGCGGACGCCTGGGGTCGGGACCTCCTGCGCTGCCCCCACTGCGACGTCGTGCTGCTGGCCCGCTTCCAGCCCGACGGCGGCTTCTGCCGCGAGTGCGGGCAGGCCTTCTCACCCAGCCGCCCCCAGGTCCGCTTCGCCGCGCCCGAGCGCAGCGACGAGCTGCGCTTCCTGGCCGAGCCCGAGGAGCGCGCCCCGCTGGTCGCCGCGAGCGAGCGCGGCCTGGCGCGGGAGCTCCAGCTCGAGGACGGCCTGGACTTCATCGCGCTGCGCGAGCAGCAGCAGGCGCAGGAGCACGAGCGCGCGGCCGCGGCCGAGTTCCTGGCTGACTCGGGCGAAATGCCCGCCCTGCCCGAGACCGCGCCTGCGGCGGCGGACGAAGCGAGCGAGGCCAGCGAGGCACCCGCCGACGCCGCGCAGGAAGCCCCGACCGCCGGACCCCGCGTCGCGACGGGCCCGCTCCGCCTCGAGCTCCCGGGCGAGGAGCCGATCGAGGTCGCGGCCGGCGCGATCCTGCTCGGCACCGGACGGCGCAGCGACGTCGTGTTCCGCGAGAAGGGCGTCGCCTTCAAGCACGCCCGCCTGCACCTCGACGAGCAAGGCGTCGGCGAGATCGAGGACCTCGGCGCCAAGGGCGGGGTCCGCGTCAACGGGGTGCTGGTCCCCAGCAAGGGTCGCCTGACGGTCCGCCTCGGCGACCGGATCGAGCTGGGACCCGTGTCCTTCGTCCTGGGCGCCGAGGCCAGCGAGCCGGCGCCGGAGGCCGCGACCGCCGTGCCCTCGGCGGACGAGGCCCAGCCCGCCACGGCCGCTGAGGCCGAGGCCGCTCAGGCCGCCGAGGCCGAGGCCGCGGAGGCCGAGGCCGCCCAGGCTGAGGCTCCCCAGGCCGCCGAGACCGAGGCCGCAGCCCAGGCCGCCCAGGCTGAGGCCGCCCAGGCTGAGGCCGCCCAGGCCGCCGAGACCGAGGCCGCCGCCGAGGCCGAGGCCGCCCAGGCCGCCGCCGAGGCCGAGGCCGCCCAGGCCGCCCAGGCTGAGGCCGCCGAGGCTGAGGCCGCCGAGACCGAGGCCGCAGCCCAGGCCGCCGAGACCGAGGCCGCCGAGACCGAGGCCGCAGCCCAGGCCGCCGAGACCGAGGCCGCAGCCGAGGCTGCCACGGCCGAGGCGCAGGCCCCCGACGCCGTCGCTGCCGCGCCCACCGGGCCCCAGCCGCTCGAGCTGACCGAAGCGAGCGGCAAGCGCGAGGGCCGCGTCCACGCCGTCGAGCCCGGCGCCAGCATCGTGATCGGCACCGCCCGCAAGTGCGACGTCGTGCTCCGCCAGCGCGGCGTGGGCTACCGGCACGCGGTGCTCCACTACCGCCTCGACGGCTCCTGCGAGCTCGAAGACCTCGGCGGCTCGGGGGGCACCTACGTCGACCAGCAGCAGGTCCCGAGCAAGGGCCGCCTGCCCGTCCCGATCGCGTCCGCGGAGCTGCGCGTCGGCGAAGCCCTCCTCCGCCTCCGGGGCGAGGCGCCCGCGCCGGCCAAGCCCGAGCCGGTCCTCGCGCCGCCCGAGCCCGACGCCGGGCCCCCCAAGCCCTGGCAGCCCCCGACCCCGGCCCAGGTCGCCGCGGCTCGCCACACCGACCCGCAGGCGATCCTGCGCGCCTTGCCGCCCAGCCTGCTCGACCTGGTGGCCTCCGCCGCGCGCGCCACGCCCCTCGCCGAGCACCTCGCCGCCCAGCCCCGCGGCGAGCGCGCCGTGATCCAGCGCGACGCCGAGGACTTCGTGTTCCTGGCCCGCAGCGTCCTCGACACTCGCTGGCTGCCCGAGCCCGAGGCCGACTGGATCCGCTGGGACGAGTCCCAGCAGCAGTTCCTGGCGCGCAGCCAGCTGGAGGACGGCACGACCGTGATCCTGCGCCCCTGGGAGCTCCTGGCCCGCTTCGCCACGCCCGTGATCGAGATCGGCGCCTACCGGGTCACGGCGGCCCTGGCGCGGATCCTGGCCTCGGAGAGCGAGCGCCTCTACCCCGACGAGAGCGAGGAGCTGAGCGACGGCTTCTGGCGCTGTCGCTACTCGTCACCGGCCGGCCTGCTCAACGCCCGCTTCTCCGAGATCGAGGCCCGCTCCAACGGCCACGTGGTGGCCGTCGAGCTCCAGCCTCGCTTCGCGATCGACCCCCTCCGCCACGGCGTGGGCGAAGACCCCCTCGCCTTCCTCCTCGGCGACGCGGACCAGCGCAACGTGTGGCGCCCCGGCCCCGCCAGCGTGGGGCCGCCCGCGCCGCGCTTCCCCAGCGGAGGACGCCACGCTCGCGACCGCCACCTGCCGCAGCGGAGCAAGGTCGAAGAGCGACCCTGGCGCCGCTAGCCCGACGAGTTCAGTCAGCCCAGCGCTGGCGGACGCCCTCCGGAACGACGACGCCCGCGCAGCGGCGCGGGCGATTCTGATTCGACGGATTTTGACTAGCTCGCGCTAGCTGCCCATGCGCGCCTGGTGCTCGGCGTAGCGGCGCAGGATGTAGTCGATGATGATGTTCTTCTCGAACAGGGGAATGTGCACGAACTGGCAGCCCATGCCCCGCTGGTTCTCCGTCTTCTTCAGCCAGAGCACCTTGGCGATGACGTTGATCTCCTTGGGGTAGGAGTCGATGCGGAAGTCCAACGCGATCTGCGTCTGGACCGGCAGCAGCTCCTCGGCGCGGAGGAACGCGCCCTCGGGCCCGAGGTTGGTGATCCGCACGTCCATAGGCTCGCTGCCTGGCTCGGCCAGGCTCTTTACGCGAGCTTCGAGGTCGGTGTCGAGTCTGCGGTAACGACGCTTATCGGCGCCCATGGGGCGGAGGCCTCCGTTGCAAGCCGGACTATGACACGATGAGCGGAGGCTTACAACTAAGCGTGGAACCAGCCCATTTTCTTCCAAGCTCTTGAGGAATCGCTACTTGCGGTCTAACTCCAAGTAGAGGAGGGCTCCACCGACCGTCGCCGCGGGGATGGCAAAGGCGTTCAGGACCGGAAGCGTGAGGAAGAAGCAGAAGGACAGGCCGTATCCCAGGAAGCGCCACTGGTGCTCCCACCAGAGCTTGATCTTCTCCTTGGTGCCGTAGCCGCGCCGCACGAGATGGATATCGGAGAAATCCATCGAGGCGAAGATCGCGGGAGGCAGGAGCAGCCACACGATGCTCCCCAGCAGCGGCACGAAGTTCATCGGCAGCAGGATCAGGAACACCACCCCCTGCAGCAGGCCCAGCACCACGGCGTCCACGATCCCCCACAGGATCGAGAGCTGGCTGGTCTGGAACTGGAGGCGCTCCTGGTCGCCGACCAGCAAGCTGCGGTCGGTGGCGGCCCCGAGGCGCTCCATGAATGGGATGAAGAGCGCCTTGTAGACGATCCCCAGCGGGAAGGCCACGAGCAGCCAGCTCGCGATCAGGGGCAGGAACACGACGGCCAGGACCTCGAAGGCCTTGCCCAGGAACCAGACCGCGTAGGAGAGGGGCACCCACCAGCCCGACCAGTCCTTGAGCGCCTCTTCGCCCGTGACGCCCTCGATGTAGGGCACGACGAAGAACCAGGACACGGCCAGGGCCAGGAACACCACGCCGAAGTTGATCAGGAGCGGGACCGCGGCCAGCTTCCAGAGGCGCGGGTTGCGGAGCAGGTGCAGGGCGCCGCGCGGCAGGTAGAGCATGCCCCGCAGCACCTCGAAGGGCGCCAGCCCGCGCGGGCGGATCAACTCGGGCGCCTCGCCCTTGAACTCGTCGCGGCAGGCGGGGCAGCCCGAGGGGGCCGCGAGGAGGTCGCCGCACACCTGACAGCGAACCGCGCCCACGGCGGCGCCGACCTCGGCTCCAGCGACGGGGAGCTTGGCCGCGGGCTCGGGCCCGGGCTTGCCCGACTCGGCGGGCGGGGGAGCAGACTCTGCTTCGCTCATCGGAGGGTCAGGGCTCCGCGGTAGTCGCGCTCGCCGCGGCGGATCGTGAGCACGACCTCGCTTCCGGCGGGGAGCTCGGCCAACTGGCGCGCCAGCGTGCGCTGATCGGGGACCTCACGAGCGCGCTGCTCGGGCAGTTGAACCTGGAACAGCCGGTCCCCAGGCTGAATCCCCAGCTCCGCGGCGGGGCCCGCCAGGACCTCGCGCACCAGCACTCCGCCGGGGCGCTGCTCGAGGGCCCAGGCGCGCGAAGGGGTCAAGTCCTGACCGACGAGGCCCAGGCGCTCGCGCAGGAGCGCCTGCCAGGGCGGCGAGGCTGGCCGGAGCAGGGCCCCCCGCCGCTCGCCGTCCCGGCCCTCGAGGGCCAGGCGCAGGTGAGGCAGGCGCGTGGCGAGCATCGTGGCCTGGAAGGCGAACACCGAGTCGACCGGGCTGGGTCCAGCCGCCAGGATCACGTCTCCGGCGCGGATCCCGGCCTGCGCCGCGGGGCCGCCCGAGACGACCGAGGCCACGGTGGCGCCGCGCGGGCCGTCCTCGAGGCTCAAGCCGAGCCAGGCGTCGCGGTGGGTGAGGGGGTCGGAGAGCTCGCGCAGGGTCCGCCGCAGGCGCGAGACCGGGATCGCGAAGCCGATCCCCTGGCCGCCCTTGTGGATCGCGGTGTTGAGGCCGATCACCTCGCCGTTGAGGTTGACCAGGGGCCCGCCCGAGTTGCCCGGATTGATCGCGGCGTCGGTCTGGAGGAAGGTCCCCGGCAGCACGCGCCCGCGCACCCGCAGGCGGCGCGAGCGCGCCGAGATCACGCCGCGCGTGACCGAGCTCTCCAGGCCGAAGGGGTTGCCGAGCGCGATACAGGTCTCGCCCACGTGGACCTCTTCGTCGAGGGCCAGGGCGGCGGCCCGCAGGGGCTTGTCCACCTCGACCCGCAGCAGGGCCAGGTCCAGCTCGGGCATGGCCGAGAGGGTCTGGGCGCTCAGGCGGCGCCCGCCGGGCAGGGTCACGAGCACCTGCTGGGCGCGCTCGACGACGTGGGCGTTGGTCAGCAGGAAGCCGAGCGAGTGGACCACCAGGCCCGAGCCCAGGCTGCGCACGCGGCTGCGCCCCTTGCCCTCACGCTCGGTCGCGATGTTCGCGACCGCAGGGCCGACGCGCTCGACGGCGCGCACGACCGCGTCCCGGCGCAGGCCGTCGATCGAGGCCGGCGCGGCGTCGTCGCGCTCGTCCTGGGCCCAGCTCGGGCTGGCCAGGAGCAGCAGGAGCGAGAGCGAAAACGGCAAGGCAGCGGGGAGGGGAGTCAGGCGCACGAGGCCTCCCGGGGTGGGGAGCTGAGGAGTCGGTGGGATGGTAGCCGCCCTCCGCTCCTTCGTGCAGGCCTGGGACGACCGAGAACGACGACCGACGTCGGAATCGAACCTCGGTATCGGGTCTCGGTATCGGGTCTCGGTATCGGGTCTCGGTCGTCGGCCCTCGGTCTCGGCCCTCGGTCTCGGGTCTCGGGTCTCGGGTCTCGGTCTCGGTCTCGGGTCTCGGGTCTCGGGTCTCGGGTCTCGGACTCGGCCCTCGGACTCGGCCCTCGGACTCGGCCCTCGGACTCGGGCCCTCCGGTTCCCGGCCCCCGTTCCGCCTAGCCGTCCGCCAGCGCGCGCCAAGCGGCGCTGATCCGCTGCGTGAGCGGCCCCGGCGAGCCCGCCGGAGCGGCGCGCCCGTCGAGGGAGGCCACGGGCATCACCCCTCGCGTGGTGCTGGTAATGAACCACTCGTCGGAGGCCAGCGCCTCCTCCTGGCTGACCGCGCGCTCCTCGGCCTCGATCCCCAGCTCGGCGGCGATCTTCAAGACCGTGCTGCGGGTGATCCCGGGCAACACGCCGCCCGCGAGCGGCGAAGTCCACAGCTTGCCCTCCTTGACGCCGAACATGTTCCAGGAGGGCCCCTCGGTCACGTTGCCCTGGGTGTCGACGAAGAGCGCGTCGTCCTTGCCCTGAGCCCGCGCGAAGCGGTGGGCCATCACGTTGGCCTGGCGGTTGTTCGACTTGACCGAGGGCGCGATCCGCGCGACGAGCTGATCGGGGCTCACGCAGAGCAGGTCGATCCCCGCCTCGTAGAGGCGCGGCTCCCAGGGCTTGAGCTGCTTGACCAGCACGATCTGCTTGGGCTCGGTCTCGGCCTCGGCGAGGTCGAAGTCGGTCGAGGCCCCGCGCGTGATCATGATCCGCACGTAGCGCTCGCCCTCGCCCGGGCACTCCTCGATCAGGCGCGCGATCTCGGCCTCGAGGCCGGCGCGCATCGAGGCCACGTCGATCCCGATCGCCGCGCCCGAGGCCTCGAGGCGGTCGAGGTGCGCGCCGAGCATGGTGAGCTTGCCCTGGTGGGTCGCGCACACCTCGTAGATCGCGTCCCCGAACAGGAAGCCGCGGTCGAACACGGACACGGTGGCGGCCGCGGGGTCCACGCGCTCGCCGTCGATCGAGATCAGCATGGCTGTATGAAAGCAAAAACACGCCAGGGAGGAACTCCCTGGCGTGTCCTGTGAATTCAGCTAATCGCTTAGTTCGGTGGGAGGTGCGACCCGGTGCCACGCCAGAGTCACCTCGACCCTGGAGAACGCGGCCGCGCGCATGTCCTAGTCCGTGTCACCCCTCCGACCTACAGCACGCCAGATCCCGCCTGCGGTTCCCGGGCTGCGCGAAAACGACACAAGTCCTTGACGCACAACGCCGCGATGGAAGACACTCGCCCGCGAAGAGCGAGGACCCCATGAGCGTTCCCGACGGCCCCATGTCCCTGAAGGAGTTCTGGCCCATTTACCTGGGCGAGCACCGCAACACGGCGAACCGCTGGCTGCACGTCCTCGGCTCGCTGGGCGGCCTCGTGTGGCTGGGCCTGGCGGTCTACACGCGCAACCCCTGGCTGATCCTGGCCGGCGTCGTCAACGGCTACGCCTTCGCGTGGATCGGCCACTTCTTCATCGAGAAGAACAAGCCCGCGACCTTCAAGCACCCGGGCAAGAGCTTCCTCTGCGACTGGATCATGCTGGCCAAGACGCTGACCTTCACGATCGGGCCGGACCTGGCTCGACTGGAGGAGCCCTCGAGCCAGGCCCCCAGCGAAGAGGCCGTCCAGGTCTAGCCGCCCGAGCGTCAGCGAGCTGACGAGTCGCCCCGCCCAGTCAGGACTAGGGCGCGGCGCGTGCCTTGCTCAGCCTGGTTCATGTCCATGCCCGCGCGCGCCGCTCTCGCCCTCCTCCTCTCCTGCGGAGGCTGCGTCTCGATCGCCTCGACGATCGCGGACCCCGAGCCCTACGGAGGCGTCCGCCTGGGGGGTGAGATCATCTGCGACGGCTCCTCGACCCTGGGCGGCGTGCCCGTGCTCGTCGCCTTCGACCTGCCGCTCTCCTTCCTCTTCGACACCCTGGTGCTGCCCTACACGCTCACCAAGCTGCGAGGCTCAGGCGACTAGTCTGGAGTTTCGCGCTTTCAAGGAGGCAGCCCGTCTCGAGCTGTCGCTAGCGCGTCGTCGCCCTGGCTCTTCGGTTCACCGCAGAGGACGCAGAG
>MDTG01401703.1_pt1 | contig 21426 bp, 18 predicted proteins | sample 811421 | NCBI WGS metagenome assembly MDTG01 (sample SAMN05326645, study PRJNA326480) | marine metagenome | isolation source: seawater | place: Pacific Ocean: South East | collected 2011 | reverse complement strand
TATAATACTTTTTATGGTTGATGGTAAAAATATACCTGATGATAAAGATAAAGAATTATTTTATGAGCTTCAAAGATTAGGAAAAGATTTAGCTTTAGTTGTTAATAAAATTGATAATGATAAAGAGTTAGAAAGACTTTGGGAATTTTTCGAATTTGGTATTGGTGAAGAAAACTTATTTGGAATGTCTGTATCTCATAATAGAGGTACAAAAAACTTATTTGATTGGATTTATTCTATTCTTCCAGAAGTTGAAGAGGAAGTATTAGAATCTTCTGAAGTAAAAGAAATAATAAATGAAGCGCATGTAGTTCCTTTAGAAAAAGTTGAAGGAATAGAAGATTTAGAAGATTATGAAATTCAAGAAGATATTGTTTTTGATGATGAAGAATTAGAAAATCCTGAAGCTTTTGTTGTTGATAATAAAATTAAAGTTGGAATTATAGGTCGAGTAAATGTTGGAAAATCTTCAATATTAAATGCAATTGTAGGACAAGAAAGATCTGTTGTTTCTCCGATAGCAGGTACAACTATTGATCCAGTTGATGAAGTATTTGAGTATGCCGATAAAAGTGTTACATTCGTAGATACTGCTGGTTTAAGAAGAAGAGGAAAAATTGAAGGAATTGAAAAATTTGCTTTAATGAGAACAAGAGAGATGTTAGAAAAAGCAAATGTTGCTTTACTTGTATTAGATGCATCTTCTGAATTAACAGATTTAGATGAAAAAATTGCAGGTCTTGTTGATGAATACGGATTAGGTACAATTATTGTTCTTAATAAGTGGGATGAGAATATGGAAACTTTCAAAAAAATGGAAGAATTAATTAGAGAAAGATTTAAATTTCTTTATTATGCTCCAATTATAGCAGTATCTGCTAAAACAGGACGTTCTATAGATAGATTAAAAGATAAAATTATTGAAATATATGATAATTATACTCAAAGAATTCCAACATCAGCACTTAATAGAGTAATTGAAAAAGCTGTAATTAGACATGCTCTTCCAAGTCCAAATGGAGCATATTTAAGAATCTATTATTCTACACAATTTGAAACTAAACCACCTCGAATTGCTTTAGTTATGAATAAACCAAGATTACTTCACTTTTCTTACAAAAGATATTTAATTAACTTTTTAAGAGATAACTTTAATTTTGAAGGTTGTCCTATTCACATTATCGCTCGTGGTAAAAATGATAAAGTTGGTGATGAGGAATATTTAGAAGAAAAATAATTACGAAGGAGTTTTCTTGCAAATTTTAAAAAACAATATATTCGCAGGGATAACAGCAGCAGTAGTAGCACTGCCATTAGCATTAGCTTTTGGAGTTGCTAGTGGCGCAGGTGCAATTTCTGGTTTATATGGTGCAATAATATTAGGTTTTTTTGCAGCACTTTTTGGAGGAACTTCCACTCAAATATCTGGACCAACTGGTCCTATGACAGTTGTTGTTGCAACTGCAATTGCTACTTTTCCAAATGATTTATCAACGGTAATGACAGTAATCTTTTTATCCGGTTTAATCCAAATATCTTTTGGATTAGTAGGAATTGGAAAATGGATTAAATATATCCCCTATCCAGTAATTTCAGGTTTTATGTCAGGTGTTGGTGTAATTATTATAATTTTACAAATAAATCCATTTTTGGGTGTTGAAGCTTCTAGTTCGGTTATTTATACTATAACACAACTATTTGATACTATTAGACATGCAGATAATCATGCATTAATCATCGCATATATAACGTTAGGAATAATGTTTTTAACTCCTAAGATTATTACTAAATATATTCCTTCTGCTTTAATTGCTTTATTTGTTGTAACTTATCTTACTATTTATATGGGATATGATGTTGATACAATAGGAAATATTCCCGTTGGATTACCAGACTTTACTCTTCCTTTCTCTTTTGATATTTTACAATTAAGCAGTATTATTACATTATCTATTACCCTTGCTTTATTAGGTTCAATTGATTCTTTACTAACTTCATTAGTTGCAGATTCAATGACAAAAACAAAACATAATCCTAAAAAAGAGCTAATAGGTCAAGGTATTGGTAATTCAATTTGTGCATTTTTTGGAGCAATTCCAGGAGCAGGGGCTACTATGCGTACAGTTATTAATATAAATAGTGGCGGAACTACAAAAGTATCTGGAATGATTCACTCAATTACTCTTTTACTTATTATTCTATTTTTAGCTCCTCTAGCTTCTCAAATACCACTTGCTGTATTATCAGGTATTTTAATTAAAGTTGGTTTTGATATTTTAGATTACAAATTTTTAAAAATTATGAATAAGGTTTCAAGACAAGATTTACTTATTATGACAACAGTATTCTTACTAACAGTTTTTGTAGATTTAATTATGGCAGTTGGTGTTGGTATTACAATTGCATCAATTTTAGCCGTTTATCAAATTTCAAAAAATACAAGAATAAAAACAAGAAGATCAAAAAGTTCATTTGATATTGATATTTCTAATAATAATATAGAAATTATAAAAATTGATGGCTCTTTATTTTTTGGAACGGCATCTGAATTAGATAATAAATTAGATAATATTTCAAAAAATAAGATTGTAATCTTAGATTGTAAGAATGTATCTTTTTTAGATATCTCAGCTATTCTTACACTAGAAGATATGATTACTAAATTAAGTTCAAAAAATATAAGAACATTGCTTGTTTTAAAGCATGCACATAAAAGAAATATACTAGCAGTAGATTCTGATAATTCTTTTAAAAAACATAAAATGTTTTTTCATATGGATGATGCAATTAATTATACGCAAGAGTTGGAGCTTAAAATAAATGTCTAAAATTTATTTGTTAAACAATTTAAAATATGAAGGTATAGAAAATTTAAGTGTTTTTGGAATTGAATATATTCAAAGTGATATTGATTTAAATAAATATGATGCTTTAATATTTACTTCTAAAAATGCTATTTATTCTATTGATTCTTTTAATAAAAAATGGAAAGAAATACCATCTTATGCAATTGCACCTAAAACTGCAGAAGTAATAAATAAATATAATGGGAACTTAGTATTTACAGGTCTTACTTCTCATGGAAATGAATTTGCAAAAGAGTTAATACAAGTACTTCAAAACAAAAAAGTATTATATGTAAAAGCATTAAAGACTGTATCAAATATAGTTGATATTTTAAAAGAAAATTATATTGATATTGATGAATTAGTATCTTATAAAACTTCATGCTTAGAAAGTAAAGAAATATTAGAAAATAACTCTATTTTTATCTTTACAGCACCTTCAAGTGTAGAGTGTTTTTTTAAAAATTATAAATGGAATAATTCCTATAGAGCTATTGTTATAGGAAAAACAACTGCAGATCATTTACCTAAAAACATAGATTATATTGTAAGTGAGAAAACTTCTATAGATGAATGTATAAAACTTGCTAAGCAACTATTAGATTAAAACTAAAATTAATCATCAATTAGATAAAATATTACCATCTAAGTAGTTCGGGATTTCCATTGTTGAGGGTCCGATACTATATTTTAGTACGTAATTGTAACTAGTCGGTGTGCAGCGATTCATTATGTTTTTGCTCCTGAAGTCTAGCTCTTATGTACAGTTATTGGCTTTTTAGGGCCAAATTGATGGTTAACGACTACTTGGGTCTTAAAAATAAAATAATTATAATACAAGGAATAATCGTGAATATATTAATACTTGGTAGTGGTGGTAGAGAGTACTCTATTGGTCTAGCTATCTCTAAAGAAAATGAACATAACTTATTTTTTATGCCTGGAAATGGGGCTACTGATAATTTAGGGACAAATATTAATATTAAAGATTATAATAAACTAGCACTTTGGGCAAAAGATAATTTAATTGATTTAACAATTGTAGGACCTGAAGCTCCTTTAGTAGATGGTGTTGTTGATATATTTAAAGAAAATGATTTAACAATTTTTGGACCAAGTAAAGCAGCAGCTACACTTGAAGGCTCTAAAGTTTATATGAAAAATATATTAAAAAAGTATAACATACCAACAGCAGCGTTTATTGAAACTACAAATGAAAAAGAAGCACATGACTTTATTGATACTATGAGTTTACCGATTGTTGTAAAGGCAGATGGTTTATGTGGTGGTAAGGGTGTAATTATTGCACAAAGTATTCAAGAAGCAAAAGAAGCAGCAAGTGCTATGTTAGCAGGTACTTCTTTTGGTGATGCGGGTACATCTATTGTAGTTGAAGAATTTTTAGATGGTTATGAACTTTCAATTTTTGCTATTTGTGATGGTGAAAATTATAAAGTATTACCAGCAGCTCAAGATCATAAAAGAATAGGTGATGGTGATACTGGACCAAATACTGGTGGTATGGGTGCTTATGCTCCAACTCCTTTAGTTAATGATGATATTTATCAGAAAGTTGAAGATAGAGTTATAAAACCAACTTTAGAAGGTATGAAAAAAGAGGGTGCACCTTTTGAAGGTGTACTTTTTATTGGAGTAATGGTAGTTAAAGGTGAACCTATTATCTTAGAATATAATGTAAGATTTGGAGATCCTGAGTGTGAGATTTTAATGCCTCTATTGGAAACTCCAGTTTCTGAATTATTTTATAAAGGTGCAACAAAACAACTTGATAAATTAGAAATTAAAATTAAAGAAGAGTTTGGAGTTGGAGTTGTAATGGCAAGTGAAAACTATCCATATTCAAGTTCAAAACCTGCTGAAATTATAGTTGATGAAATTGTTGATGAAGATTTAGCTCTAAATTCTCATATTTCTTATGCAGGTGTTTCTAAAGTTGATGAAAAACTTATCGCTGATGGTGGAAGAGTATTAGTTTGTGTTGGCTTTGGAAAAAGTATAAGAGAAGCAAGAGATAGAGCTTATACTTTATGTGGACAAGTTCATTTTGCTGGTAAAAAATGTAGATCTGATATTGCATATCAAGCTTTAAAGTAGTTAAATGTCTAACAATACAGATAATTTACAATTAGCATCATTAAGGTCACGTGCAACTGCTTTTGTTATTGATGATTTACTTGTAACTGCAATTATTCTTATTATTTTTTGGGAAAACATAATGGCTGTTAGTCATGATGTTAATGCAATGATGTTTTTTATGAAAACAGATTTAGTAATGCCTTTAATATTTTTAAAGTTTGTTTATCAAGCTTTGTTTACTTGGTATTATGGTGCAACAGTAGGAAAAATAGTAGCTAAAATAAAAGTTATTGATGCTGATAACTGGGGAAGAGTATCTGTTTTTTCGGCTATTTTAAGATCAATTGGAAGAATTTTTTCTGAAATGTTCTTTTATGTTGGTTTTTTAATTGGATTTTTTAATGATGGAAGAAAAACATTTCATGATTTTACAGGTAAAACATTGGTTGTAAATGCTTAAGAAATCACTAGCTTCACTATTATTACTTAGTACTTTATCCTTTGGTGAAGAACTTCAAACTGAGAAGTTTCAAATTATTTCTGAAAATATAAAAACTGAAAACAATATTGTTACTGCTAGTGGTAGTGTTGTTGTTTTCTCTGCAACTTATTATTTAAGTGCTTCTAAAATTATCTATGATAAAGAAAAAGAGACTTTTGAACTATTTGATAATGTTTTAATTTTAAAAGATAATACTATTCAAACTCAAAGTGATTATGCTTTAATAAATCTAAAAAATGATGCTTATGCACAAAGTCCAGTTATGCTTTTTGATAAAGAAAGTAATCTTTGGGTTAATTCAAAAAAATCCACTAAAGACCAGACAAATATTGAATTAGATAGTTCAATTATATCATCTTGTGATTGTGTAGATCCAGCTTGGAGTATTCGGGTGTCATCAGCTTCTTATGATACAGAAAATAAATGGATGCATGCATATAATCCAAGATTATATTTTAGAAATGTACCTGTTTTTTATAGTCCTTATTTAGGGTTTCCTACAGATACAACAAGAAGAACAGGACTTTTACCTCCAACAATTGGATATTCAAATACAGAGGGTTTATCTTACTCTCAATCTATATTTATAGCACCTAAAGCAAATTATGATTTAGAGATTATTCCACAAATTAGAGATAAAAGAGGATTTGGAGTATACTCATATTTTCGATATGCAGATTCTGCTTATTCATTACTTAAATTAAATGCAGGTTTTTTTAGAGAGAAAGAGAGTTACAAACAAGAGAATGATTTGGATAACCAAAAGCATTATGGCTGGAGCGTAGATTATGAAAGAACGAAACTCCTTTCAAGTGGAAATCATCAAGACGGATTATATGCATCAATAAATTGGCTAAATGATATTGAGTATGATACTTTAGAAGAAGATGATGATTCAACTTCAAGTGATGAAAAAGTTGAATCTAAAATTAACTATTTTTATAATACACCTAAATACTATGGTGGTATATATGGAAGATACTATATTGATACAGATTTAGATGATGATGAAAATGATGAAACATTACAAAAATTACCTGAATTACAGTTTCACTCATATAATGATGAATTATTTGGCTTGAATAAAGTTTTATACTCTTTAGATTCAAGATTTAAGAGATATACTAGAAAAGTTGGGGTTGGAGCAAACTACTATGAAGTTTCATTACCTATAAATTATTCTAGATATTTTTTAGATGATTATTTATATGTAAATATAGAAAATAAATCAGTTTTAAGTAAATATGAATATACAAATGATACTTCAAATTATGAAGATGGAACTTTAATTCAAAATGAAGTTTCTGTTTCAGTTGGAACTGATTTAATTAAACCTTATGATAAATATTTACATACAATAAATATTGAAGCAGAATATTCTCATCCTAAAAATATAAAAGAAGATGGTGCTTTATATGGAATTTCAGGTAATGATTATGAAGAGGAAGATGATTTGTCTTCTTTTACTAATTCTACAAGTAATAAAACTATAAATTTATCATTAAATCAATCTTTATATCATAACGATAATTTAGAACAATTAATAAATCATAAATTAAAACAATCAATTCTATATAATAGTGTAGATGAACCAAAACTTCAGAACACAGAAAACTATATTAAATTAAACTATAAAGATGCAACTATTTCAAATAGAATAACATATAATGTTCAAGATAAACAGTTCATAGAAAATACAATTAGTACAAGTTATAAAATAAAAGATTTAACATTAAATGCAGGATATTATAAATCTAAAGATACCCCAAATTCTGGAAAAGAAGATTTAGAATCTTATAATGTTGAAGCAAATTATAATATTTCAAAAGATTATAAATTTGGATACTATGAAAACTATAATATACTAGAAAAAATAAGAAGTAAACAAGGTATCAATTTAAACATAGATGACAAATGTTGGAATTTTGATATTACATATGAAAGAGAAAGAGTTGCTTCTTCAAGTGACGATGATGTAGATCAAAAAATCATTTATTTAAATCTTACACTAAAACCTCTTGGCGGTATAAAACAAGAATATACAGTTGAGGATAACTAATGACGCCTGATCCTATATTTTTTAAAAATAGAGAAGTAGCTGCTTATAGGTTACTTGATATTCTACCCATTGACAATATGAAGTTAGAAGATTGGACCGTATTATCAACTTCATGTAGTGGGTATCCAATTGCTAGTATTATTGCAAAAGAATTAAATGCTAAACTAGATATGATATTTAGTAAAAAAATTTTTGCATCTAGTAATAATGAGTGTGAAATAGCGATTGTTACTGAAGCTGAAGAAGTTTTAATACATGAAGAACTTGTAAAAGCATTTGATATTAGCTTAGATTTGATTTATGGTCAATCAAAATTTTTATATGATAATGAATTATCTTATGAGGTTAGTAAGTTTAGAAATGGTGAAGAGTTAACTAATCTAAATGGGAAAAACATATTATTAATTGATGAAGGATTAAATACTGGGTTAACAATGATGGCTTGTATTAAAAGTGCAATTAAATTAGGTGCTAAATCAATTTCAGTAGCAACTCCTGTAATACCAACAGCTAGTGTTCCAACAATTGAATCAATTGCAGATGATTTGTATTATATAAAAAAATTAGATCACTTTATATCTATTAATTTTTATTATGATACATTAGACGAAGTAAAGTTTGAAGATATAGAAACAATAAAAAAGGATTAAAATAAATGTCAACAGTTTGTGAATTTGAATTAAATAAAAAACAAGAGATTTTTGAGTTTAGCAAAGTTGCTAAACAAGCTAATGGATCAGTATTAGCAAAATTAGGAAATGCAGTTGTATTAGCTACCGTAGTTAGTGAATTTGATAATCCTGTAAGTGAAGATTTTACTCCTTTAACAGTTCAATATGTAGAAAAAACATATGCAGCTGCTAAACTTCCAGGTGGTTTTATTAAAAGAGAAGCAAAGCCTAGTGAATTTGAAACTTTAACTTCAAGAGTAATAGATAGAAGTTTAAGACCATTATTTCCAAAAGGATATGTATATCCTACAACTATTACAGTTATGGTTTTAAGTGCAGATAAAGAAGTTGATTTACAAGCATTAGCTTTAAATGCTGCAAATGCTGCTTTATATACATCAAATTTACCAATTAAAAAATCTGTTTGTGGTGTAAGAGTTGCAAAAATTGATGGTGTATATGTTGCAAATCCTAAAATGACTGAACTTGAAAATTCAACTTTAGATTTATATATAGCTGGTTCTAAAGATGAATTATTAATGATTGAAATGAAAGCTATCTCATCTTCTGACATGATTGAAGTTGATATTGAAGCTTTTACGAAAGTACATAATACAAATGAAATGAATGAAGAACAGTTAGTAGAAGCAATTGCTTTTGCTCAAGAAGTTTTATTTGAAGCTAATACTACTTATGAAAATGGTTTTGAAATAGCTTGTAAAGAGATGAAAGAAGTTGAATTAGTTGAATTTACAATTGCAGAAGAAGTAATCTCTTATGTTAGAGATAACTTCTCTTCGGATATTACAGAAGCTATTAAAAAATTAGCAAAAAGTGAAAGAGCAACAGAGCTTAAAGATGTAGCTAAGATGATATCTGCAAATTCATATTGTGAAGAAAATGAAATAGAGTTTTCTGTAATTTATGAAGCTGTTTCAATTGTAAAAAGAGAAATTGTAAGAAATATGATTGTAAGTGATAAGGTAAGAGCAGATGGAAGAGGATTAAAAGATGTTAGACCAATTTCTATTGAAACAAATATTTTACCATCAGCTCACTCATCTTGTTTATTTACAAGAGGTGAAACTCAAGCACTTGTAGTTGGAACTCTTGGTGGTCCAAAAGATGGACAAATGTTCGAAAAACTAACTGAAAAATCAACTTCAATTGAAAATTTCATGTTACATTATAACTTCCCAGGTTTCTCAGTAGGTGAAGCTAAACCAATGTTTGGTGTAGGAAGAAGAGAATTAGGTCATGGTAATTTAGGTAAAAAAGCTTTAGAAGCTACTATTGATAATGATTATGGTGATACAGTAAGATTAGTTTCAGAAATTTTAGAGTCAAATGGTTCTTCATCAATGGCAACTGTTTGTGGTGGGTCATTAGCATTAAAAGCAGCAGGTATTCCAATTTCTGATTTAGTTGCAGGTGTTGCTATGGGTATGGTTGTTGAAAAAGGTGAGTATTCTGTATTAACTGATATTATGGGTCTTGAAGATCATGATGGAGATATGGATTTCAAAGTTGCAGGTACTACTAAAGGTATTACGGCTTTACAAATGGATATAAAACTTGGTGGAATTGAATTATCAGTTTTACAAGAAGCATTATTACAAGCAAAAGAAGGTCGTGACCATATTTTAGGTTTAATGAAGAGCGCAGCAGAGGATATAGTTCCAAGTGAAGCACTACCTTTAATTGAGCAATTTGCGATTGATCCAAGTAAAATAATGGTTGTTATTGGAAAAGCTGGTTCTACAATTAAAGAAATAATTGAAAAATTCTCAGTAGGAATTGATTTAGATAGAGATAGTGGAACTGTAAAAGTTAGTGGAAATAATAAGCAAAATGTATTAGATGCTTGTGAACACATTAAAACTATTTCTAATAATGCAGTTTCTAGAAAACAACCTTCTAAAAATCTGGATTTCGAAAAACTTTATACAGTAGATGATGTATTAATGGCAAAAGTTGAAAGAATTGTTGATTTTGGTGCATTTATGGCCTTACCTAAAGGTGGAGAAGGATTACTTCACATTTCTAAAATTTCTAAACAAAGAGTTAAAAATGTTTCTGATGTTTTAACTGTTGGAGATGAAGTAGAAATAAAAGTTCTAAAAGTAACTAAAGATAGAATTGAATTAGCTTCGAGTTCAATTTAATAATTAACCCTAGTTTAATATTTCTTACGTTAGTATAGTTAAATAATTTTTTAACTATACAACTTAAGGGGTACTAAAATGGCGAAACTTTTAATTGTAGATGATTCTACTATGCTAAGAGATATGTTAAACTATGCATTAAATGAAGGTGGTTACACAGACGTAACTGAAGCAGTTGATGGTGTAGATGGTTTAGCAAAAGCTAATGCTGCAAAATTTGATTTAATAATAACTGACGTAAATATGCCAAATATGGATGGATTAACACTTATTGGCGAACTTAGAAAAATACCGCAATATTCAAAAAAACCTATTTTAGTATTAACAACTGAGAGAAGTGATGAAATGAAAACAAAAGGAAAAGCTGCAGGAGCAACAGGATGGATTGTTAAACCTTTTGTTCCAGATCAACTTTTAAAAGCAGTAAACATAGTACTAAGCAGATAAAAAGGATCTAATATGTCATTTGATATTTCAAAATATAGAGAAATGTTTTTAGAAGAAGCTGAAGAACTTTTTGAATCGGCTGATAATGTACTTTTAGAAGCTGAAAATAATGGTTCATTAACTGATGAAGAAATGGGTCAATTATTTAGAGATGTACATACTTTAAAAGGTAGTGGTGCATCTGTTGAATTAAAACTTTTTGCTGAATTTACTCATGATGTTGAAAACTTAATGGATAAATTAAGAAACCATAAGATTGAATTTGTACCTGAAATGGCTGGAACTTTAATTGATGGTTTAGATGTGATGAAAGAAATTTTAGATTTAGAAGTTGCTGAGGATTTATCTAGAGATACTTTTACTGAAATGACAACTTCATTACTTGAAGAAATTCGTGCATATTCAAATGGAACAGTAGTAAAAAAAGTTGAAGATTCCCCAGTTGCAGAAACTTCTGTTTTAAAAACACCGATTATTGAAGAAGTTTCAGATAGTGATAATTTTGGATTTTTTGATGATGAATTAAATGATCAAATAGGTAGTAAATCTTATGGGATTTTTGCTGATGATGTAGATGAAAATCAAGAGAGTTTTGGATTTTTTGATGATGATTTAGAAATAGCAACACAAAACTATAAAGATGTAGCTGTAAATAATGAAGAAAAAGAACACTTTGGTTTTTTTGATGATGTTCCTTCTATTACACCTGATTCAGTAATGAAAACTAATAATATTGAAGAAACTGAAAGTAAAGCTGCTGTTATATCAAATGAAAGTACTACTAATGCCCAAGAAAAAGCAGTAACACCTAGAGTTAGTAGAGAAGTAAAAGAAAAAACTACTAAAAAAACTTCTACAAACAATAATATCAGAGTAAATTTAGATAAAATTGATTTACTTATGAATAATGTTGGTGATCTAGTTATTACAAATGCAATGCTTACACAGTTCTCATCTACAATTGATGATTCAAAAACTAGAAATTCAGTGCTTGAAAGATTAGAATTATTAGAAAGACATATTAGAGATATGCAAGATTCAATTATGAGTATTAGAATGGTGCCTATGGAATCTATTTACTCTAAATTCCCAAAAGTTGTAAGAGATATTTCTAAAAAGCTTGGTAAAAAAGTTGAATTTAAACACTTTGGCGATAATGTTGAAATTGATAAAGCAATGATTGAAGGATTAACAGATCCTTTAATGCATATTATAAGAAATTCTCTTGATCATGGTCTTGAAACTCCAGAAGAAAGAGAAGCATCTGGAAAAATTGATGTAGGTTCTATTGTTATTTCTGCAGAACAAGCTAATGGTCAAATGATTATTACTATTGAAGATGATGGACGTGGAATTAATGTAGAAAAAGTTGCATTGAAAGCTTTAGATCAAGGTCAAATTGATGAAAATCAATATAACAATATGAATGATAATGAAAAAGCAATGCTTGTGTTTGGTGCAGGAGTTTCAACAGCAGATCAGATTTCAGAAATTTCAGGACGTGGTGTTGGAATGGATGTTGTAAAAACAAATATTCAAAAACTAGGTGGAGATCTAAAACTTGATACTAAGTTAGGTGAGGGTACTGTATTAACAATTATGTTACCTTTAACACTTGCTATTCTTGATGGTTTAGATATTGCAGTTAGTGATCAAAAATATATTTTACCTTTATCTTCAATTGTTGAATCATTACAACCAACATCAGATATGATTAAAAAAATTGGTGATGGTACTCAAGATTTATTAATGTTAAGAGAAGAATTTATTCCAGTTGTACGAATACATCAGTTATTTGGATTAAAAAGTAGTTTTGAAAAATTAGAAGATGGAATGCTAATAGTTGTTAAATCAGGAAATACAAAAGTCGCTTTATCAATTGATGAATTTTTAAATCAACATCAAGTTGTAGTTAAGCCTTTAGATAAAAACTTTAGATCTGTTGAGGGAATTGGAGCTGCCACTGTAAGAGGTGATGGTAGCATTGGACTTATTTTAGATGTTGTTGGTATTATTAATGCACAAATTAACATCGAAAGAGGTATAAATAAAGCAAGAAAAGCTTCATAAATGAGTTATACAACTGATGATGTTCATAAAAAAGTTAAAAAACTTTTATATGGATTAACTGGTATTACACTAGCTGATAACAAAGATATTATGATCTCAAATAGGATTGATAAATTAAAAAGAGATTCTAAATACAAAGGTGATATTATGGAACTTCTTCGTTCAATTGAAGAAGGTTCATATGTTACAGAATTTATAAACTCTTTTACTACAAATAAAACTCATTTTTTTAGAGAAGATTTTCATTTTTTAGATTTAAAAAATAGAGCTTTACCTGAACTTGCAAACTCTGGAAATAAAATTAACATGTATTGTTCTGCATCATCAACTGGTGAAGAACCATACTCAATGGCTATGACAGTTTTAGAAACTGAAGTACAACTTGGAAAAAAAATTAACACCTCAATAATAGCAACAGATATAGATACAAATGTATTACAATATGCTGCTAATGGTGTTTATAGGTATTCAAAGTCATCTAAAGAATTTCCTGAATGGATTAAACCTTCAAAATATTTTAAAAGAAGAGTTCAGAAAAATTTATCTGGAGAAGAAATTCTTATAAAAGTTAAAGATGAATTAAAAAGAATGCTTACTTTTCAAGTAATGAACTTAAATGATAGTTCTTATCCATTTTCAAAAAATCAATTTGATATTGTTTTTTGTAGAAACGTGCTAATTTATTTTTCTGCAGAAGATCAAAATAAGATATTGAAAAAACTTTTTTCTCATTTAAAAATTGGTGGAACTTTATATTTAGGTCATTCTGAAAATCCACAAGATTTAGTAAATTATGTAAAAAGAGTAGGACAAAATATTTTTATAAAAGAAAAGGAAATTGTTTGATTGTAATTGGACATAAAGATGGAAGTATTGAAAAAGCATCAGCGGTTAGATTTACTCAAAAAACTAAAGGTTTATGTACTCACACAGTAATTGGTGGAGAATTTGCAGTTGGAACTGATCTTGAACAAATAGCTTTTAAAACACTTTTAGGTTCATGTGTTGCAATTATGTTTTATGATAAAGTTACAAAAATAAAAGCAATGAATCATTTTTTATTACCTTCTAGTAGTAATAGTAATGATGATATGAAATACGGTCTTTACTCTGTTGAAGCAATGCTTAATGAAATGTATAAATTAGGTTGTAGTAAAAATAATATGGTAGCAAAAATTTCTGGTGGTGCTGATATTATGCAGTTAAATGTATCTTCACAATCAATTGGACATAGAAATGTAGAGTTTGCAAAAGATTTTTGTAAGGCTGAAGGCTTTAGATTGATTAGTGAACATACAAGGGGAGAACACGGACGATTAATTTTACTTGCAAATAGATTTGAAACATTTATAAAAGTTACTCAAAAAAGTGAAACAGATAGTAAAATTTTACAAGAAGAAAAATCTTTACAAAAAGAGATTACAAAAGCTCCTGTTATCAAAGAATATGTTGGTGGTGTCGATTTATTTGGTATGGAAAATAAAGCAGAAGAAGCAGAAATGGAAATTGAACTTTTCTAATTTTATAATAAATAGGGTGATTTTTTAAAGTGTATACAGTTTTAATAATAGATGATTCTCCATCAATGAGAAGAATTATAAAAGACATGATTAATAAAATAGATGAATTTGAAGTTGTATCAATAGCTGTAGATGCATTTGATGCAAGAGAAAAAATTAAACAGTATGAACCAGATATTGTAACTATTGATATAAATATGCCAAAAATGGATGGTGTAACATTTTTAAGAAATCTTATGAGACTTCATCCTATGCCTGCTGTTGTTATTTCGGGTGAGGGTGTAAGAGGTAATGACATTTTTGATGATGGGGCCGTTGGTTTTATTCCAAAACCTGAAGGTGGAGAAACTATGTCTTCTTTTCAAGGAAGAATAAAAGAAACACTATTAAATCTAACTTTTTTACTTAAAAGATATACTTTAAAAAAACCAAAGCCATTGATTGAAAAAAAGAAAACTACTAATACTATTGAATATAAAGTTCATCCTGATGAAGTAATACTTTCAAATCCAACAAGAGGTTCTGGAAATAAATTAATAGCAATTGGTTCATCAACAGGTGGAGTTGAATCACTTTTGAAAGTATTTCAAAAACTTCCATCAGATTTACCCCCTATTTTAATAACACAACATATTCCTTATGGTTTTTCAAACTCTTTTGCTCATAGATTAAATGACTATTCAAAAGTAATTGTAGAAGAAGCAAAAGATGGAACAATCCTAGAAAAAGGTCATGCCTATTTAGCTCCTGGGAATATGCATCTTACTATTGTAAAAAATGGTTTAGATTATAAAACAAAATTATTAGATACAAAAAAAGTAAGTCAACATAAACCTAGTGTAGATGTACTATACAGATCCGTAAACAATGTAATTGGTTCAAGTGCAATGGCTGTTATAATGACAGGTATGGGTGATGATGGCATGATTGGTATGAAAGATATGTTTGATAATAATGTATATACAGTTGCACAAAATGAGATAAGTTGTGTAGTTTTTGGTATGCCTGCAAAAGCTATTAAAGCAGGTGCTGTTAAAGATATTGTTCATTTAGATGATATTGCACAATATATTATTGATTATTCAAAGAGTAAAAGAAGATAATATCTTTACAATAATAGCTATCTAAAAAATATCAGTCGTACGTTCTAGTTGATCTTTATCAAAATGTGTATATATTCTAGATGTATTAATATCAGCATGTCCTAAAGATTCCTGCACTAATATCAAATCTTTACTTTTTTGATAAAGCATAGTAGCAAAAGTATGTCTTAACATATGAGCACCATTTTTTTCTTTTCTTATACCAATACTTAATAATATTTTTTCAACTATACTACTAATGTATGCTTGACTTAAAACTTTACCTTTTTGATTACATAAAAGTAGGGTGTTGTTATTTGGTTTTATCTCATTCCATTCATTTAAGTCATTTGCAATAATATTTGCTTTTATCATAACAACTCTTGGTTTATTACCTTTTCCTCGTACTTGAATTATAAAAGCATCACCATCTTTATTAAAATCTTTTAACTCAATATTTATAGCTTCGCTAACTCTAATACCCGTATAAAGTATTATTTTGATAATAAGTCTATTTCTAGCAGCAATTTTTGCACTAAAAGGATAAGCATCAATTGCTTCAATAAAAGCTCTAACTTCATCTTTTTTCATAAAAGAGGGCAGTTTAGTACCACTTTTTCCACTTAATCCTCCCCAGTTTTTAAGCTCAATTCCATACCTATAAACAAAGCTATTATTTTCTTCATTTTGCTTATCTATATAACCAAAGAAAGTAACTAATGAAATTCGATAGTTTTTCTTTGTTGCATCTGATAACTTACTTGTTTGCGTAATTAAAAAATCACGTAAAAGCTCTTCATCAATTTCTTTCATAGAACTAGGACCATAGTTAATCATAAAATTGTATAACTTTTCAAGGGGTATAAAATATACATGTATACTATTAATCCCAATATTACGAACTTCTTTGATTGTAAGTTTTAAAGTATCAATTGAATCAAAACCTTGAGTTAGTTCTTGTAATATTTGAGCTAGTCTATCTTTATCTTTAACTTGTCTATTTGAAAGAGATGTAATTTTGTTTCTGATAAACCTTGATAACCAGAATAAATATGTCTTATTAAATGTATCTTCACAATCTAATGGATATTTCAATTTCAACCTTCTTCTATTGTTATAAATATATTTTACTTTTGGAAACTATAATTTCCAAATTATATTATATCTTCTCTTTAAGCATTATAAAACAAGATTTATTAAGACTTTTAAATTAAGTTTTTTACCAAAAAGATGCGGTTTCTTGATTAAAGTTTTCATCGTTGTCTAATTCTAAATATACATTATCACTATAATCAATGTATAAGTTATAATCACCTATTGAGACACTTTTTTCTATATCTCTTTTGTTTAAATAGATATCTTCAGAATATTGATTTAAGTCTGATAAATAGTACTCTACCATTGAAGGTGCCATATTGTCAATAGCACCCTCAATTGAGTTAAAATCATCAACACCAAAAGTATTATACAAAGATATTTTATTTAATAATGTAATCATTATTGTTTTTCTAGTTGTTAAATCCATTTAATAAAGATGCCATTCTATTTAGATCAATTTTATTTTCTTCAGGCTTCTTCTCCTCTTCATTCGCAGTAGCATTATTGAAGATATTACCATTTGTATGTTCTTTATCTTCTACTACTTCTGATGAAGTTTCTTCTGCAGTTTTTATTTCATCTGTACTAGTAGATGAACTATTGTCTTTATTTTCATCTGTTACTTTTTTATTTAATAAACCTTCTATTTTCCCTAACATTGAAGAAATATTAGAGTTGTCTTCTTCTGTATGTGTTTTGAAGTCATTTACGTTTAATTCTAAATCTTCTTTAACAGTTTCTAATTCAAGAACTTCATCTTCTAATTCAGTAATTCTGTTTTCTAATTTAGTGTTTTTAGCTTCAAGTTCTTCATAGGCTTTTATTAAAGTATTTAAAGCATTATTTAGTTTTGAAATTGTTTCTGCATTTGTCATTTTTAGTAAATCCTTATCGCTATATTATTAATTTGTTATTATTACTAAATTTAGCTAATAATTCCATCAATTCTAAGTAAAGAATCAATACTTGGCTTTCTTTGTGCGAAATTGTAAAATAATTCATCCATATTTGCTGAACCACCTTTTGATAAAATAGTTTTTTTATATTTTAAAGCAAGTTCTTTATTGAAGATATTACCTGAATCTATAAACATATAGAAAGCATCAGCACTTAGTACTTCTGCCCATTTGTATGAGTAATATCCTGCAGAATATCCACCTGCAAAAATATGAGAGAAACCATTTTGAAATTTGTTATATGAAGGTGGTATTATTACTGCAAACTCTTTTCTTACTTCATCAAGTAAATTTTGTACTTCTTCTTCACTTTTGTATAAGTCTTGATACAGTTTAAAATCAAACAAAGCAAACTCTACTTGTCTAACTAACGCTAATGAAGATTGGAAGTTTTTAGCTTTAATAATTCTATCAATTGCTTTATCATCTAAAACTTCTTTAGTTTCATAATGCTTAGCAAATAGTTTTAATACCTCTTTATCATATGAAAAGTATTCTAAGAACTGTGAAGGAAACTCAACTGTATCCCATGCAACTCCAGAAATTCCACTTACATAAGGATCTTTAATATCACTTACTAAATGATGTAAAGCATGTCCCATTTCGTGGAATAGTGTAACTACATCAGAGTGTCTTAATAATGATGGTGTAGTTTCAGTTGACTGAGGGAAGTTACAAACTATAAAAGCAGTTGGTAAATGTATTTGTCCTTTTGAATCTATATAATGAGAGTGCCAGTTATTCATCCAAGCCCCTCCTCTTTTATCTTTTCTGGCTTCAAGGTCAATATATATTCTTGCTATTTCTTTGCCATTTGTTAATAAATTATAAACTCTTACTTTTTCATCCCATGCCTTAGCATCTGTTTGAACAAACTTGATATCAAACATTTGATGTAAGAAGTCAAAGAAACCGTTTAATACTGATTCTTGTTCAAAATAAGGTCTGTAATACTCTTCATCTAAATCATATTTAGCTTTTTTTAGCTTTTCAGAATAATAAGCCATATCAGATGATCTAAAGTCTTTTATTCCATCTTTGCTTGCTAATTGTTTAATTTCTTCTAATTCTTCAATTGCTTTAGCTTTTCCTTTATGTCCTAATTCTTCTAAAAATGAAATAACCTCTTCTTCTTTTGAAGCCATTTTTGTTTGTAAAGAATACTCTGAATAAGAATTAAAACCTAGTATTTTTACTTTTTCATTTTTTAGCTTAAGTATTTGTTCTATAATTTCTCCATTTTGAGGAGCTTTTGTACAATAAGCTTTATAAAGTTCTTCTCTTTTTTCTCTTGATGTTCCATACGTTATATAAGCCATATATGATGGTATTTGTAAAGTGAATTTATATTTAATTATACCCTCTTCTTCAAATCTTGCTAATTCTAAATCTGAAATAGGAATTTCTTTAATGTCATCTTCATTTTCAATAATCATTTCATATTCATTTGTAGCATCAAGTAAGTTTTGTGAAAACTTATGCGATAACTCACTTAGAGTTAAATTTATATCTTCTAATCTTTTCTTTTTATCATCATCTAAGTGACATCCAGAAAGCACAAAATCTCTAATTTCATTTTCAAGTACTTTAATTTGTATATCATTTAAACTAGTTTTAGACTTAGACTGTATATCTTTTAAAGCCTTATAAATATTATCATTTTGAGATATCCAAGTTTCATATTTTGAGATAATAGGTAGGCACTCTTCATAGACTTTACCTGTAGTTTGTGAGTTTTTAACCGAGTCAATATGAAAAATTGGTGTTATAAAATCGTTAATACTCTCCCCTATTTCTTCATAAGGCATCACAAAATTTTCATAAGTTTTTTCTTTTATTTCCATAAGTTCTAATATTTCATTTTTTGATTGCTCTAATAATTTTTCTAATAACACTTTTGAGTCTGTTAATTTTTCTAAATTAAATTCTTTAAACATTTTATATAATCCTTTTTATTTTTTAAATTGTATTGTAAATCCTCTATCAAACTTTTCATAGTCTTGATAGAATGAAAAACTATTTATATCAAACTTTTCTAAATATGCTGACAATGGTTTCTTTTGGTCATATCCCATTTCACATAGTAGATATTCAATATTTCTTTCATTTGTTTGATCAATTATCTCTTTTAATAATTCATCACCTAGACTTCCGCCAAATAATGCATTTGAAGGTTCAAATTTTACATTAGTTGGTAATTCGTAATCATCTGCTATATAAGGTGGATTTGAGATTGTTAAATCTATATTAGATTCATCTACATTTTCATATAAATCACTTAATCTAAATTCAATTTTTTCTTCAACACCGTGTTTTATTGCATTTTTCTTAGCTAGATCTAATGCTTTTTCATTAATATCAACAGCAATTATTTTTATATTCTCTATTAATAACGCTAGCATAACTGAAATTATTCCCGAACCTGTACCTATTTCTATTATATTAATTGTTTCTTTTTTATCTTTTATGCTCTTAATTATTTCAAGTGCATTATCAATTAATAATTCTGTTTCTGGTCTAGGTATTAAAACACCCTCTTGAACTATAAAGACTTCACCATAAAATGAAGCTTTTTTTATTATGTATTCCATTGGATAATTTGTTGCTCTTTTTTTTACTAGTTTTTCAAGTTCTTTTTGCTTTTCAAACTCTTTATTATAATTAAGATGTAACCATATAGTATTTTTTTCTAATAAATACATCATTAATATTTCCACTTCTTTAGCTGGAATATGTGTTACAAATTTTAAATCATATGTATATTTTCTTATCGTATCTTTTATTGTCATAATTATGTATAAACCTTTTTTTATAGTTAAATTGTTATTACTCTAATATATATAAAGCTAACTCATCTGATAGTAAAAAGTTTTTATTATAAATTCTTTCATTTTTTTGTAAAACTTTATCTTCAGCTATTAAATATTGTACTTTTTCTAACTCTTTTTGTGTAAATAATGATAATTCAACACCATTTGAACATCTAAAACCAAGCAGTATTTTTTCTGTTTTTATGTTATTTAAATCTATAGGTTCATAATCCATTTTAAATGGATCTGCTATATATTCTTCTATACTTTTGGAAGGATAATATCTTCTTTTATTTACATATCCAACAGCACCTGCTCCTATTCCTAAATACTCTTTATGCTCCCAATATCCATAATTATGTTTTGATTCATATTTTTTTTCTCTAGCAAAATTTGATATCTCATATTGAGTAAAATTATTCTCTTTTATAAAGCCAAATATTTCATAAGATAACTCTTCATCATCAATTTTAACGCTAGATCGATCAAAGAACTTTGTGCCTTCTTCAATCATTAATGAATAAGCACTTAAATGCGTAATTGGTAAGGAGAATGCTTGTCTGAAATCTTCTTTCATACTCTCTAAGGTGTCACTTTGAACACCATATATAATATCGCAGTTAATACCATTAAAGCCTATACTATTTGCATTTTGTATAGCATTTATAGCACTTTTACTCTTATGTGAACGCCCTAAGAATTTAAGTTTTTCATTATTGAAACTTTGTACACCAAAGCTAACTCTGTTAACACCAAAACTATGCATAGTTTTAAGCCATTCATATGAGGCTGAATTTGGATTTGCTTCTGTTGTGATTTCTGCATCTTTTATTAAATATGGTTTTACCATATTTAATACTTCTTCATATTCTTCTGCTTTCACACAAGAAGGAGTGCCTCCACCAATAAATACTGTTTCTATTTCTTTATTATGTTTTTCAACATAAATTTCTAATTCATTTTTTAATTGTTTTTTTAATGCTTTCATATACTCAAGTTTTAAGTGAAACTTATCAGTATATGAATTAAATGCACAGTAAAAACATTTGCTATCGCAAAAAGGTATATGTATATATAAAAGCAATTTTTAATCCTAATTTCTG
>MDTG01129633.1_pt1 | contig 21426 bp, 17 predicted proteins | sample 811421 | NCBI WGS metagenome assembly MDTG01 (sample SAMN05326645, study PRJNA326480) | marine metagenome | isolation source: seawater | place: Pacific Ocean: South East | collected 2011 | reverse complement strand
TCCATTTGAAATTTTTTTTGATAATTCTCGTCTCCCATCTCAGAATTTGGAAGAATAGATAAATTGTTGAATTGAATTCTGTTATGTTGACCATTTTCTATAAGCCTGGAAACACCTTCTGTAAATGATTTAAAAGTTTCTCCAGGAAGCCCAAGTATTAAATCAGAATATGTGGGGACGCCCTCTTTAGTAAATCTAGATTGGAGGTCTTCATATGTATTTAATGATATATTATCCCTTTTTATGTTTAATAATGTATGTTCATCTAAAGATTGCATTGAGAGAGTAACACCCTTATTTAATCCAGAATCAGCAAGTATCTTTTGTGTTATATAAGCTCTTTCAGTAGCATTTTTTGTGTTTTGAACAGATAATGCTTTCGGATAACCAGTTGATAATTTTTTCATTGAAGCATACTTTGCAATATCTATATCTCTTTTCAAAATTCCAAAGTTTGCATCACAACAAAAAATAAATTCTATTTTATTTTTTGAAAACCAATCAATTTCAGCCTCTAGTCTTTCTAATTCAAATTTATTCAATTTGGAAGCGGTAGCCGATCCCCAATCACAAAATGTACATTTAAATGGACATCCCCTGTTGGTTTCCCACAATATTAACCATTCATCATTTGGGTATCTTTTCATTAATTCATCAAATGCGCCGGATAGGTAAGGAGAAGGGATATCATCCAAATGTCCTATTCTACTTGGTTTGGGATTCATAACAAATTCTCCTGATTTGTTAAAAAAAGAAATACCTGCAACATCAGACATTTTATTTTCTTCTAATGATTCTACTAAATTCAAAAATGCTTTCTCACCCTCTCCATTTACCACAAAATCAATAAATTTATGTGATTCTAGGAATTCTTTTGAATTATCAGGTACTTGCGGGCCACCGAAAATTATTTTTATTTTTTTATTTTGGTTTTTCAATTCTTTTGCTATTGCAAGTGACAGTTGCTCATTCCAAGAATATAAGCTGAAGCCAACAATATCGGCATTCTTAAATTTATCCACTGCATCACTTACCTTGATTCTCTTAAATAATGGTACTAAAAATTTATACTTATCTTTGCTTTTTGAATATTTTTGAAAATAAGTTTGGAGTACTCCGGCTGCATATGGAAGATAATGCGCCCCAGAAAAACTGTTGTTAATTTGACTAATACCAATTTTAATCTTTTTCATAATTCTTTTAATTATCAACTCTTGCAGATTTAATGAATTCGCCTGCCATATTAACGTTTCTGGCATTAGGAGCCTTAGACTGACGAAAATCCGAAGTCTTTAGTTCTTCATTGATGAAGGTGACATCTGATAAATTCAGAGTATAACCAGACGAAACTCGTCGTCGATTAAATTCTATTCTATCTGAGAAATCATGTGCATGGTGTTTAACAAGAACCTTAGTTGGACTTTTCTTTAGAAGTTTCATTTCTCCTCCCATTGTTAAATGATCAATAACCCTGGGTGAGTTAGTTTGATAATTATGTTCGACAACACCTGCTTCAAAAGCTGGAAGAACTGATTTTTGATGATTTAAGGCGTCTATAACAAAAGGCTTTGCTTCAGCACAATTGAATTTAACGCACATTTTATTGAAGATTGCGTCTAACTCTAGGTAAGTTTTTTCTAACTCGCATGCCATAATAAATGTTGAAGCTTCATGGGGCGTAAATGCTACTCCATCGCTAAGCCTTGTTGGAGATACGCTAGAAACAGAGCTAAGTATCAACTCAATTTGTTGATCAAGGTGATCTGATACTTCTTTCATAACACTATAATTTTTGTTATTTTTGGAGATTTCATCAATTATAAATTGAACCATATCAATGACTTTTACATTGTAATACTGGTTTAATAAAGCCAGAGGGTAAAATGCAATTCTTAGGTTATAAATGGAAAGAAACAAAAAGGAAATTTTATAAGCGACTCTCCAATCATTAGTATCCATTGTGCTTGTACCCACCACTATTTCATCTTCTCCAAACCTTTCAAACTTAAATTTTCGTCTATTCAAACCAACTGCTGTTTTGCGGGTAACTATACCATATTCAATCATAGTCCTTTGCGAATGAGTGTTTTCTAAAATATTATTAGGGTAAATCATAACTTGATCAAATACACGAGGCGTAATTGCGTATTCTAAACCTGAAAGGTATGTGTGAAGTGTCTCAAGGGGCAGCGGTAAGATGAGCTCTGTGTAAGTAGATAGTCCTCTTTGATGATATGACTCCTTTAAATTAGCGTATTCACCTAATTTTATGTTGTCTCTGAGAGATGCTCTTAAAGTATCTGGATTAAAACTTTGTGTGGAGATTGTTGTGTTGGTTGCAACGTTGGCTTCTCTAAACTTATCAGCAATTTCAATTACTTGTCCGTGTTGATTCTTAGTCCAATTCAAAACAAAGGTATTTGGATAACCGTTAGTATTAACCACATCAACTACCTGCTTTGTGATTTCGAAATCACGCTTAAAGGAAATACCATAGTTAGCATCTGTACAATATACATAGTGGATTTTTCGTTCACTTGCCCACTTGATTTCTTCTACAACCCTATCAACGTCAAGTTTATTCACTCGGTTGACTGTAGCATTACCCCAGTCACAAAAAGCACATTTAAACGGACACCCTCTGTTAGTTTCCCATAAAATACCTACTATGAAGTGTCCATACCTGCGCATAACGCTGTCAAAAATATTTGTCAAATATGGAGACGGAACGATTTTGAAGTCTTTTATTCTTTCTCTGTCTTTATTTTTTTCAAAACCGTATTGAGTACGATATGTGAGTCCATCTATTTTGCTAAAATCTGGTTTAGTTTTATTTGATAAAACACTCTTTAAAATTTTTGCGAACGTTATTTCCCCTTCCATATGAACTAAGATGTCCACCGCTGGGTTTTGATTTAATAAGGCCTTTATTCTATCTGGCTGTTGCGGAATTGATGGTCCACCCCAAACAATCAATGTCTCCGGAAATCTAGCTTTCACCATACGACTCAACTCCTGTACACCTAAAAAATGCCATACATAGCAAGCAAAACCGACAACAGCGGGACTCTCCATTTCATCAAGAACCCTTTCAAGAGTATCCTCAAGCATTAAAATTTCAATATCAAATGCTTTATTTATATCAGGTTGAGTTTGAGCATACGATGAAATCAAACCACAACCTAAAGGGATCAGACTTCTATCTGTTCCTGTTCCTAAATCAATTAAATAAACATTTTTTTTCATCAGCTTAATAATATCTGGTAAATTAGAATGATCAATCAATAATATACTAAAAAAATTAACTAGTTTAGTTTAAAATAATATTATAAGTATTTAAATGCTCGATACCTAATGCAGAGAAATGAACTGTTTCTTAGCAACACCATATCTAATGCTAAACATATGAAATGTAAGTGCTTTTTGTTTAACAGGCAACTTTGTGAAGGCATTCATTCATTCCTTATAATAAATTTGTTTACAACCATTAATGGATATCTTTTTTAATAAAAAAACCCCACTCAATACTATCCAACCACTTATCTTGTTTATTATTTTTATTACACATTCAGATGCTCTTAAACCGTCACATATGCAAGGTCTAAATCTTTGAGTTGCGACATTACCCAACCAGTCTCAATTTTAATCTTTTTTATGATTCTTTAAATACTGTTTCTTCACATTTTTTCATTATTCTTGAAAAATTATTTAGACTATAATGTTCATCATAAACTTTTCGTGCATTCTCTCTTATTTTAAGGGCTAGTGACCTATTTGTTGTTAAAATCTTTAATTTTCTTACAAAATCCTTTCCAGATGTAGCGGATAAACAGGCTTTATTTCGAAATAATTCTGGAAGTCCTTTAAAAGCTTCTTTATGTAAGAGTAAACATGGATAAGCACTACAAATGTTAGGTAACTTATAACCCGAGGTTGGTGGAATCTTTATCGCATGTAGAATTACATCAGATCTAATAATTTTAGAAAAAAGATCATCTACAAATCCGCACAACTTTACATTGTAGTGTTTATTTATAGAGTTTTGGTTTCCAATTTTACTATACTTATTTTGCCCTACAATATGAAATTCAAAATCAGATAATTCTTCGTAATGGTATTTTAATATTTCATCGAGTAAAAAATCTATATTAGCTTTACCCCAAGTAGTGTGAGTTGTGCCTATTAAAGTTATTATCTTTTTTGAATTAAATTGAAATGAAGGTTGCTTTCTTTTTAGATCGTTGGCAGGGTGACTAAAATAAAACACTTTAGGCTTATTTTTAAAATTTTTTTCATTCATTGGGCCATAATAAAGGCTAGGACACAAGTTCAAGCTTACTTTTCTAACACTTTTATTGAAAAGAAAATTATTAAAAAAAAGTTTTAAATTCAATAGCTCTTTACTGAAAAAGCGACTTTTTTTTTTATTGAAGTTGTACCTAATGGAATAGTCAGAATGGTGCAAACCCCAGACAACTAAGGGAACATTAGAATTATAATAAATCGGGAAAATATCTTGAAAACTTATCAAGAAGTTAGGGTTCACAGAGTTAACTATTTTTGAAAATTCTTTAGAATACTCTTTTTTTTTTTTTAATGAAGAGAATTTTATTTTAATTGATTGGAAAATATTTTTTGAAATTTTTTCATGTATAGGATTTATCAGATCGATTATATAATAATCCTGAATTAAACCTCTATCTTTTAGCAAAATTAAATTTTTTCTAAAGTTACTGGTTTCTTTTACCCAAGTTTTTTGGGTTACTAAAATAGTTATTAAAACTCTATTTAAACTAAAATAATTAAACATCATATCGAAGATTTCGATATCACCGTTTGAGTATTTTTTATCTTTATTCAAAAACTCTAAATGTGCTACATCAGCATTAAGAACTAATTTATAAGTCATTACTTTTTAAAATCGAAAAAAGGAAACTCTTGAAGCATAACGATATCTCTCTAATTTGATATTGTTTAAACCAACTTCTTCCATCAAAGCAATCGTTTCACCAGGGGCATCACTATCATTTAATTCGTCAAAAGCTACTATTGAACCTTTACAAAGTCTAGGTTTAATTGCTTTCAAAACATCTTTTGTGGGTTTGTAAATATCAAAATCAAAATAGGCCAGCGAAATGATAGTCTCTGGAGATTTATCTAAATACTCAACTACTTTTTTTGAGGCATCACCTTTCACTATTTCATATTTTGGTATGTGAGACAACGGGTTTAAAGATTCATGCGTTTTCATCAAAGAATCAAGATATTGAACATAACCTTTCGTTGTAGACAGGCTTTTCTCATACATCATTTCATTTTTTCCATCAAGTTTATTTATATTTTTAAGTCCTTCAAATGTATCAAATAATATAATCTTTCTATGCCTGTTGTATGGCTCGTAAATACTTCTAAGTGAAGAAAATAAGGCTCCGTTATTACCCCATCTAGTTCCAAATTCCATAATATTACCAAATAGGCTAATAATTTGTTTATACAGATGATTCATTAATAAAATTCTTGATAAGTTTTTTGAATCTAAAAAAAGTCCAAGATTTGATAATACTTGATCCTCAGGAATAGGGTTTTTGTGAAATAAATCAAGTAAGGATTTTCTATTTAAAAGTTCACTCTCAGAATCTTTAGTATAAAATTTAGTTTTATTTTTCATTAGTAAGACATTTTCCTTTCTCTCAAGTATTTTTGCACAGCTTTGATGTTAAATATTATCTCTTCACGTGACAAAGACTTTCCAAAAGGTGTTATGGGCTCGTATTCAAAGGGTAAGCCAGTGTCTTCATCATCATCAAATCGATACAAAAGATGTGCATGTTGTGATAAATCATCATTAATATACTTGATTCCATATTTCTTTGGGTCTTGATAAAATGGTGACCCAGGAACAGGATCGAAACCAGAAACAGCGACGAAATCAGGTTTTACTGAATCAAGAAAATTGATAGTTTTTTTCAGAACATCTTTCGATTCTCCTGGTAAACCAAATATCAGGCAAACCTTTACTCTAATACCATATTTTTTGCACAAATCAATGTACTTTATATTATTAGAAATACTTTTTGATGGCTTGTTTGAAATCTCTAGAACCATATCAGAGTCAACACTTTCAATACCAAGGGCTAACTCTTTCAAACCAGTTTGCGAGGCAGTTTTCAGAAGTTCTTCATTACCAAGGGGAACTGTTTGCCCCCTCCAAATTATGTTTTGTTTACCTATTGCCTCTAAGTATGGGATTGCAACCTTTTTATTCACAGGGATGCATACTTCATCTCTTAAATTAATACCTTCAACACCATAATTTTTTTTTAAATACTCTATTTCGTTTGTAATTTTTTCAAAAGAATTATATTCAAATGTTGAGGGATTATTATAAACACAGAACCTACAATTAAAAGAACATCCTCTTGAGAAGTATGCTCCAGTACCGATTACATTACCATATTTTTCAAAGTGAAGGTTGTTTACAACTTTTTCTTTTTCGATGAAATCTCTCTCCGGAAAAGGTAAGTCATTAAATAAACAGACTTTTTTTCTTTCTATGATACCAAATTGTTTTTTTTTATTTTTGTAGTCATTAATTAATTCAATTAAAGTATCTTCTGATGTACCTTGAAGAACAACATCACAGTTACGCAGAGTTTCCTGAGGCATATGATCAGCATGAGTCCCACCTATTATTATATATGAATCAGGCTCATTTTTTTTTATACCATTACAAATAGAATATACCTCTTGAGAATCTGCTGCTTTCATTAGCCAGAAGAAATAAATATTCGCTCCTGTAGGAATGAAATTTTTTTCTTTATCTCTTAGATCTTCTACAATTATTTTAAAGTTAGTGAAGTTTTTTCTTAACCAAGTTGCATAATGAAGTTCCCACAATGGTTGAAGTTTTAGTGGGTTCTTCCAGTAACTCCAAGAAGGTATTATTACTTTTATTTTGTCCATAATATTTATCTATTGTTGAGTTTATACCATTTTACTGTTTTCTTTATACCTTCATCAAAATTTGTAAGATTTAGAGGTCCATATAAATCATTTATTCTCTTAGTTGAGAATTTAAAATCAATGCTTTTAGTAACTTTGTTATCAAATATTATTCGGTTTTTATTATAATCCATTATTTGAGCAATCTTATATGCAACATTTTTGATACTCAACGAGTTTACTCCACCAAAATTAAGTGGTCTATATGATTTTTCATTTTTGATAAGAAGTAACACATAATAAGCAACATCACCAGCATATACAAAATTTCTTTTTTCTGCTCCATTCCCATTCATCAAAATTTTATCATTATTCTGGTACATTTCTTTAATTAGCATTGGAAGAAAGTGTGCATAATCTCCATCAAAATGGTCATATTCACCATAAATGAAAGAAGGTCGCAAAACAACTGATGTCATCTTTTGATCAATTTTATTTGAAAAATACTCACATAGTGTTTCACAATACCTCGTCATCCAACCAATCCCATACCAAAAAGAAGGCGGGTTTTTTTTAAACATATCTTCCTCAACTAAATTCTTTTTAGTTTCTAGATATCCTGTTGTAGAGCTTAACCAAAAAAACTTTTTCACTCTTGCATTCCAAGAGGATTTAATTACATTTAGAAATATTTTTAGATTATATATAACTGGTTCAACTTGGTTTTTTCTCAACACTTTTGATGTCGTCAATTGTCCAGCAAAATTAATAACATAATCTGCACCCTCAAACACTCTTTTTAAATTTCTGTAATCGAGTAGATTGCATTTTATAGGTGTAATATTCTTTGCCTTAATTCTTGGAACATTTTTAAAGTATATTGCTTTTACAGAAATATTTTTTTTGTCTTTTAACAAACCCAATAAATGTGATCCCATCATCCCTGAGGATCCTAAAACTATATATTTACCTGATAAAAAAATCATTCATCTATAGTTGCTAGAATAGGTTCTTCGCTTCCAAATGCAATAACCCAAGCCCAAAATCTAAGCTGTCCTTCATAAAGATTATATAATCCATTTTCTTCTTTCACTCTTTTGACCTTAATTGGTTTTAGCATTTCCATCTCATCGGCAATAAGTTCTTTAGATAATTCCGATGGACTTGGGCTAAATCCAAACCGGTTTTTTAAAGCCTCGTCTTTATTCTTATAAAAAAGTCCACTATAAGAATTACGAACCATAATGCTCTTGGGTAGTATTTTTTTTTGGGTTATTTTAAACTCATTTGATATCAAATCTAAATCGTTTTTCTCTACAGAATACTTGAAAAACTCTGCATTACTGTTCAAATGCAATTTATTTTTAGTCATTGGAATTGGTAAAACATTCCCTACTACTACGAGCCATTGGAGTAATATTTGTATACTAGTCAAATTGTATTTTTTTTCTAATTTTTTTATAAGATTTGAATTTCTAATCTTTTTTAAATATTTTCCTGACCCAAGGGGACTGTATGCTATAATTTCAATTCTCTTTAAATTACAATAGTCCATAATTTTATTTTCAATTGATCTCTCAAATAAGCTATACTCGTTCTGTATTGAAATAATTGGTAATTTTTGTTCTGCAATTTTTGTTACTTTTTTCAAATAACTTAGAGTAACGTTCCCAAACCCAACTGATAATACTTTTCCTTCTTTAACTACTCTTTCAAATCCTTCTAAGGTACTTTCGATTGGAATACTATAATTTGGCCAATGACTTTGATAAATGTCTATATAATCTGTCTTAAGTCTTTTTAGGCTAGAGTCAACTGACTTAGTGATATTCTTGGCGGAACTATTTGATGGTTTAAATTTAGTCGCTATAACAATATTTTTTCTTTTGTTCCTTAAAGCATTCCCTATCAATTCCTCACAGTAACCATTACCATATGTTTCTGCAGTATCGAAAAAATTAATACCATTTTCATATGCTAATTTAATAATATTAGTTAAATCTTCGCCCTCTTCATAATTCGTTTCTACCTTCCCACCGAAAGTTCCTGTGCCCAATCCAATTAATGATACTTTTTTATTTATCAATTCAAGGTTTTTATAAATCACAACTGATAGTTTTTAAGTTTAGATATTATCTGATTTTGTATACCTTCTAAATCAAGTCTATACTTTTTATGAAACCATTCTCTTTCTCCATATTCGATAAATTGTCTATCTGGAGCTGAGATAAGTTGGTGAGTACAACCTAAATTATTCTGAGTAATTAATTCACTGATTTGGGTTCCAAGCCCTCCAGTTTTACAATTTTCCTCTATTGAAATAATTTTTTTTGATTTCATTAGTATTTCTTTTGTGAAATTTTTCGCAAAGGGTTTCATTATAAATGAATCTACCAAACCAATTTGAATCCCTGTCTTTTTTTTTATTTTCTCAATAGCTTCTAATGATTTTTTAACCATGAAACCATTTGTCACTATGTTTATATCAGTGATTTTTTTGATGATACGGTAACCTTTTTTAAAATTTGCTTTAAAACTGCTCAAATTTGGATAAGGACCTTTATCAAGCCTTATGTATAGAGGTTTATTTAAATTTAATGAATATTGAACTGCTCCCTTGGCTATATCGCTTGATGATAATTCAAGGATAGACATTTCAGGAATAAGTCGCATTGAAGAGAGGTCTGAATGACCATGATGCGTAGGTCCATCATAACCAAAAGAAAAACCTACGCCAGCACCTATTATAGTGACGGGTAAATTGTGACTACAAATATTAACTTTGATTTGCTCTAAACATCTCAATGTTGCAAACGAAGCGATACTGTAACAAAATACTTTCTTCCCAGTCATAGCTAGGCCTGATGCTACGTTTATCATATTTTGTTCCGACACACCTATATTGAGATACTGATCAGGAATATCTTTCGCAAACTTTCTTAAAGCAAAGGCATCCATATCAGCGCTAAGAAAGAAAATATCTTTGTTTTGCATCGCCTTATGATAGATTTGATAAAAAAAGGAATCGCGTATATCTTCCATTTTTTAATTTAAACCTAATTCCTTTTGAGCTATTTCAACTTCTTTTTTTGTTGGAACACCATGGTGCCATTTTATTTCATTCTCCATAAAACTTACCCCTTTACCTTTTATAGTATTTGCTAAAATCATTGTTGGTTTTTTTGAATAAACACTTCTCTCAAATGCTTTAAAAATATCGTCATAGGAATGTCCATTAATCACATCACAATTCCAATTAAATAGTTCTATTTTCTTTTTAAATGATTTAAACAAAACACTTGATTCCGTTTTCTTTAAAACAGAAAGTCTATTTCTATCGATAATACATATAAGATTATTTAAGTTTTGTTCACCAGCAAATAATATCGCTTCCCAAATTGATCCTTCATCACATTCAGCATCACCAATCATAGCTATTGCTTTTCTATCTGTCTTTTTTATCTTTGACTCTAACGCAATTCCAGCGCAAATTCCTAAAGCATGACCCAAGGAACCAGTATTATACTCAACTCCAGGTATAGTAATATCTAATTGCCCACCAATTGATGATCCGTCTTTACCATACTCTAAATACCTTTTACTGGAAATGAAACCCAGATCCTTCAAGATTGGATATAATGCCAGACAAGCGTGGCCTTTACCCATTATAAAAAAATCTCTATCTTTATTCAAATAGTCTTTAGATTTGATCCTCAAAAATTTTCCGTAGTACAATGCCACAAGTAACTCTATACATGAAAAAGAACCTCCAAGATGACCCTTACCCGCTCTGACTGCATCTTGCAGTGCGCTTAGTCTAATCATCGAAGATTTTTGATTAAAAAATTCATAGTTTCCTGGTATTTTAAAATAATTTTTCTTAATATTTTTCATATTACGCACCGAAGATTTCTAAAATTTCTTGTTTTGGGTCACACATTAATTCAATTAAAGCTGGTCCTTTTGTTTTAAAAATTTGTGGGATATTTTTACTTAATTTTCCATAATCAGAGATACGTGTGAAAGGTATTTCAAAAGCTTCAGAAATTTTTTTAAAATTTAAAACTTCTTCATCATCTGTATATCTTCCTCCTACCATATCATCTTGGGATTTTCTTATCGAGGCATACCCACCATTATTAATAACAAAAACTTTAATATTTAATTTATTTAGAGATATTGTCCTTAATTCTTGAATATTTAATTCAATAGAGCCATCACCTGTAATTACAATAATTTGTTTGGTTGGTTCAGTTACACTTGCACCAATTGCCATTGGCACGGCAATACCCATACTGTAAAAAGCTCCAGACGTTAACTCTCTCTGACCTTCTTTTAATATCAATGCTTGTGAGCAAATATAATTTGCACTACCCGCATCATTAACAAAAATATGATCTGAATTTGTATAAGAGTTAAGGCAATCTATGAAAGAATATGAATTAATAGGGTTTGATTTTTTAGTAAATGAAGGGCTCAATTCTTTTTTGAGTTTTTTGCAACGGCTTAACCAAGTCTCTTTAACTTTATATGATGATTCATTTAATATCTTTTTTTTTAAATCTGTTATAAATAAGCTTAGATCTGTTTTTATCTTCATGTCAGGTTTAAAATTTGTTTTATTTAACTCCTTAGAGTCAATATTTACCATAATAAATTTTGCTTTATTTTTATATGCATTATAATTCTTACCCCCAAATGCATGTGTATAACTTGTTCCAATTGCTATCACTAAATCTGCTGATTTTAGTATCTCGTAAGGTAATCTTTGACCACGCATCCCACCCAAACCAAAATAATAAGGATAGTCATATGGTAAAATATCGAGTCCCATTCTTGCCGAAATTGCTGGAATCTTTGTTATTTTCAAAAGATCTTTGAATATGTTTATAGACTTTGAACTTCTTATGCCTTGACCAAAAATAATCACAGGCTTTTTTGCTTTTTTTAAATTTTTAAAGACAATATCAATTTTATCTTTTTTAATTTTATGAGGGATACTTTTTCCTCTGAACGCTTTTAATTTCTTTGGAATTACCAATTTTGATTGAATATCAAATGGTATATCTAACCACACTGGTCCAGGTCTGCCATCCTTAGCAAGAAAAAGTGCCTTCTCAAGATGATAACGAACCATCATTGGATCTTTTATTTGAGCAGCGTATTTCGTGACTTTCTCAACATTCTCTATAACATTAAAACCTTGAACCCCGAATGATCTTACGTCTTTAGATATTTGTGATGATTCAACCTGCCCAGATATTACTAATACCGGAACTGAATCAACCCACGCCTCAACAATTCCACCGATTGCATTAGTACCACCAGGACCAGTAGTTGCAACCATAACACCAATATTTTGAGTTAATTTTGCAGAGGCTTCTGCCATAATAGTTGCAGCTGCTTCGTGTCTTGCACAAATATATCTCAAACCTTTTTGATGCGCAAAGGCATCATCTAAATGAATTGAACCTGTGCCTGATAACATAAAAACTGACCTCACTCCTTTGGCATACAAGTATTGCGTCAGAAAATCAGCTAACCTAATTTTCTTTTCTTTATTCATAGATACTCTCATTATTTTATAGTAAATTAATAGTGAACTATTTTTTACTTTCTTTTTTTAGAAACTCTTTTAAATCTTCATCAACCATCTCATAACAATTTTCTTCAAATGGAAACTTATTTTCCCTGACTTCTTTTCCATAATCTTCTATTGCATTTTGTATCAACTTCCCAGCTTCACAATATTGTTTAACGAACTTCGACTTAAATTCCCAAAACATTCCAACAAGATCGTGAAATATTACTAATTGCCCGTCAACTTTGTTTCCTGCACCAATCCCATAAACTGGGATATCTAGTTCTTTTGCTATTAACCCCGCAGGTTCGCTTGGCATTGCTTCAAGAAGTAGTAAAGAACAACCTGCATCCTGAATTCTTAGTGCTTGATCTAATATTATTTTAACACTTTCAATACTTTTTCCTTGAACTTTGTAACCTCCAAGCTTTGCCTTTGTTTGAGGCGTTAAGCCTAAATGTCCCATAACCATTATTCCCGCTTCTGAAATTGATTTAATTCTATCAACCATCTCACCTTCTAACTTAATACAATCCATTCCCGCCTTTAAAAATTTTCCTGCATTATTTATTGCCTCAGAATTAGAGACCTGATACGACAAGAAAGGCATATCTCCAATTAAAAAGGGTGCCTTAGCTCCCCTTGCTACTGCTCGAGAATGGCTTATCATATCATCCATTGTCACAGGTAATGTTGAATCATAACCTAGTGTTGTCATTCCCAGAGAGTCTCCTACTAAAATAGCATCAACTCCAGCGTTTTCAGAAATTACTGCTTGAGGATAGTCATATGAAGTTACAAGAACGGTTTTTTCTTTATCTTTTTTTTTTTTATTCAGTGTGGTTATTGATTTTTTTTTTACAAGTGACATCAAAATTTTGAATTAATTTAATTTTGTAATTATAAATAACATAGTTTTACAGATAGTCGATAATATCAATATTGCTCCTAAATGCAAGAATTTATAACTTCAGATTTCAAGTGAAATTTTCTATATTGTAATTAATTTTTATATAAATCAGACATTATAAAACTGCAATATTATTTAATTTATTCTTTTTCAAAATATTAAACAGGGTTTTTTTATGTGGTTCTAAATATATGTTTCATAAATCAATCGATAAAGTTTATGTTATATTTTTCTTTAGCCCATATCAAAGCTATAGTTGCAGCAATATGGTCAAATTTATTCTCTGTCAATAGTTTTTTAAACTCTATTTTATCAAAAAATTTAACACCATTTTGTTCATCATTCTTTTTTAAGAATTGACAATCCCTTGCCAAATAAAAATAATTTTTTGTATTTTCTCTTTCTAACCTTACAATGCCTGTTCCTAATAAGTCCCAACTATTTGCAGTATAGCCAGTTTCTTCCAATAACTCTCTTTTTGCACAATCAAGATTGCTTTCATTTTTCTCAAGACAACCAGAGGGAAATTCTATTGTTTTTCTTTTCTGACAGGGACGATACTGTTCAATCAATATTAACTTGTTATCTTTTGTATGAGGTAAAATAACAATTCCTTCAGGTTGATTTAATTTAAAATATTCAGATTGCTCATAATTAAATTTCGTTATGTTAAACCATTTTGTTTTAAAGACTTCGGTCATTTTATAAGCCTAATTTTGTTTAAAAAATTAAATATTTTTGCAGGTAGTGAATGATAAAGTTTTGATAAAATTCTAATTACTGGAACTTTCAATAATTGTTCTTTTAAAGAACTTATTTCAGAATCATTTAAAAAACTTGACTCTTTAATTAACTCAAAGCCACATTGTTTAAAACCGGCGCCTAAAAGCACTAAACCAAGTCTAAATTTAATTTCATTAGAAAGAAAGTTTTCCTCTGGATCAATTATAAAATAAAGATCTCCGCCTAAAAGAAAATCTTTGTTCTCGTTAATTAATGTTTTCTCAGAGCTTCTGTGGCAACCATATGGATTCAAATCAATATCTATTAATCTGTATCCAAACTTTTTCATAAATTGTATTAAGTTTGTAATATTTGATGAATTTTTGTAAAAATTGTTAGACATAAATTCAGTTTTAATAAAAATAATTTCTTTGTTCTTTAGTTTTTTTTTTTGAACCGTTGAGAACGAAAATTTCTCCGCCCTCAATATCAATTTTCAAATAATCAATAATTTTTTTATTAAAAAAATCATCTATACATATGCTCTGCTTGAAAATAACTTTATGCTTATTAATTCTCGTTTCAATGTTTTTTCCATCCACAAAGACCTTTTTTAATAATTTTGTTGGTTTTAAATCGACACCTGAGCTGCCTGGTGAATTTAAAATCTCACAAAATTTTAACTTACCTTTTTTCTCCCATACAATTTTGTCATGATACTCATAAGTTTTAAATTTTGGAAATTCTATACCTTGCTTGCTTGCGTCTGTAATATGTTTTTTCAACTTTTCGCATTCAAGTTTATTTGGTTCAAAGCCTACGATTTTTGATTTTTGAGTATACCAATTCTCAAGCCAACTAAAACCATTTCTCGCGACAACATCTACTACAAAAAATTTTTCTAGATTTAAATGGGTAAAAAACTTTTTTATGGTCTTTTTCGAGCTCAACTAATACCCCTTTTGAATTACATTAGTTCCATTGAAAGAAAATTTGAATGGAACATATAAATAATTTTTAATACCATTAAGGAATTTATTTTTATTTGACTTGTTTACGTAAAAAACCATAAAACCAGATTTTCCTGCACCTAATAGTTTTCCACCAATAGCTCCATTTTTAATTGCAGTGTTATATAAGGCTTCAACCCTTTCATTAGAGATAATTGGATGGACAGCTTTTTTTTGCATCCAGGTTTCGTGCAATAATTCCCCAAATTCATCAAGATTTTTTTTACTTTCTAAAATTTTAATAGCATCTAACACCAACGAAAAAATTTTATTTAAATTTTTTTTTCTATCCTTAAAATTCTCTACAAATTTCTGTGCAACTTGTGAAGCAAATCTGTCTATCCCTAGATAAATTAAATATAAATTAGATTCTAGTTCATCAATTCTTCCTGGAGGTAAAAGAAGCGGTTCAACAAGAAATTTTTTGTTTTTATGGAACGTAATTTTATTTAAACCACCAAATGCACACGCAATTTGATCTTGGCATCCAACTATTTCGCGAAGTAAATTTTGTTCAAGATGAATTGCATCAAGTGCAAGATCCATTTTTGAAAATTTATTTTTATTAAGTTTTCTTAGGCAATGTATTAATCCGACTGTAAAAGCTGAACTTGAGCCCATCCCACTCCTTGCAGGAAGATCAGCCTGGTAATGAATATCAAGACCTTTTGCTTGATTAAACTTCAAATATTTAAGTCCTTCTCTGATTACTGGATGTTCAATTTCTTGAAATTTATCAACATTTTCAACCTTAGACCATACAATTCTGTGTCTTTTCTCAAAAAAAGGTGGTAAGAATCTACTACTCATATAAATATATTTATCAATAGTGGCAGAAATTACAGCACCACCATTTTTTAAAAACCAACTAGGATAATCAGTTCCACCACCAAAGAAAGATATTCTATAGGGCGTTCTTGTAATGATCATTATTTTAGTCCTTTGTATTTAAAGTTACTCTTGTTTTTAAATTGTCCTATATACGAGATTTTTTTCTTCTCTAAAAGATATATGTGATGAGCGAGTTGCACGATATCAGAGCTATGTGCAACAATCAAGACGGTCATTTTATTTTTTATTGACTTTAAGTAATTGGCAATGAATTTTGATGTATTTTTATCCATAGAGCTAGTTGGCTCATCTAAAATTATAATTTTTTTTTTCTCTAAAAGACATCTTGCAAATGAAATTCTTTGAAGTTGTCCTCCAGACACTAAAGAACCTGAATCACCAATTTTTGAATCCAACCCATCTGGTCTAGAATTAATAAATTCACTTATACCAGCTATTTCAGCAACCTTAAATATTTCTTTGTCTAGAATTTTTCTATTTGAAGTAAAAGTTAGATTTTTTCTTATACTATCGTTTATAATATTTATGTCCTGGGTAACCATTCCAATATTCGCTCTAATATCTTCTTTTTTTATAGTTAAATAATTTTTTCCATCGACAAGAATTTTTCCTGCTGAGGGTTGATATAAATACGTTAGTAAATCTAATATTGTTGATTTTCCTGCTCCAGATTTTCCAACTATGGCAGTAATTTTATTTTTGATTAACTTGAAATTACATAAATTCAGAATCTGATTATTGCCATACGAGAAGTTTACATTTTTAAATTCAATTGAAGAATTAAAAACAAAAGGATCTTTTCCACCCTTTATATCAACTGATTTATCAATCCTATCAAAAAAATTTTCGTAGTTTTCAATATATGCAAACTTTCTTGAGATAGAAATTTTTTCAACTGAATATTGAGTGTACAAATTATAAATTCTTAAACTAATTCCAAAATAAATACCAAATTCAAGTAACGAAAAGAATTTATAATTTTCAGTCAGAGGAACAATTAATATTAATAAAATAATTATAAGAAAGGGGGTAAAAGTCTCTAAAAAAATTTTTGATAAAAAAAATCTATAATTTTGTTTTCTAACTTCTTCTATCTCTTTTTCAAAAAATAATTTTGTTTTTGATTCTAAATTAGAAAGTTTAATAAGCTTGATTGAACGAAATATTTCCAACACTTCTCTAAATAAGTTATTTACTTTATTCTTTATAATCGTTCCAATGTCATAAGATATTTTTGATAAAAATTTTGATATAAAAAAAACTAATACAAATAAAACTGAGAAAATTAATATGACATAATAATTAAGAATGATTAAAGTTAATAAATATAACGACATTAAAATTACATTTGTGTAAATTTTAAATAAATGAATAATAATTGTTGCAACGTTAGAGGGTTCATGAATCATAAAATTGACAAAGTCACCAGATTTAGTTTTCTTAATTTCATCAATATTAGATTTAAGAGAGCTTTTTAATATTTTTTTTCTTAAGTTTGCCTCTATTCTAGTCTGAGAATTTAAAATAATAGCATTAGATAGAAATGTAAAAATTTGTCTGATAACAATAATTAATGCTAATAAGATTAAAATAGTTTTAAGTTCAATATCTTTTGAAGTTTTTTTAAAATATTCGTTAAAAAAAAAACTAGGAAAAAGTTTTTCAATTTCATCAAATGATAAAAAATCACCATAAATAAATAAAGTAACTAGTGATGTTAATCCAATACTCTCGCTTAGAGCGACTATGATTGACAAGAAAACTGAAAAATTAAACAGTCCTGCTCTGGCATCAAGAGTCTTTAAAATTTTTGATGTCTTCATCTCACAATATCTGTCTGTGATAATTCAGTAAATCCTGTAAAGTTTCTTCAACCGTAAAGCGGGGTTTCCAGTTGGTTTCTTTTAAAAATTTTGAACAATCTGGAATCTGTAGGGTTACATCAGATGGTCTAAGAAGCTTTGCATCAACCTTATGCTTAATATCTATTTTTGAAAAGGATTTCAAAATTTCAAGCATTTGGCCAACAGTCATCGTTTCTGTCCCCCCTATGTTATAAACATCTCCTGGCTTACATTTTTCTAATAACAACCAATACGCCCTTACTGCATCACGGACATCAGAAAATGTCCTAACGCTATCTAAATTTCCAACTTTAACAATACCAGAAGGATGAATACCTGCTTCAATTTCTGCTATTTGTTTAGCAAAAGCACTTTCTGCAAAAACACTCCCTCTTCTTGGTCCTGTATGAGTAAACATTCTAGTCCTTATTGTTCTTAATCCGTATGATAAAAAGTATTGTAAAGCTACAAAATCTTCTCCAACCTTGGAAACTGCATATGGGGAAGCTGGTCTTAAGGGGTTATTTTCTTTTATTGGTATTTCCGATTCTAAAACCTGACCATAAACTTCAGATGATGAACAAATATGAATTAATGGATCAAGTTTATTAATTTTTACGGCATCTAATAAATTTGTTGTTCCAATAACATTAGTTCTAAGTGTTTCTGAAGTTATTGAAAAACTATCCTGCACATATGATTGTGCAGCTAAATGAAATATTTTATCCGGCTTTACTGTCTGTAAAACTTTAATTAAAGAATTTAAATCATTTAAATCACCATTAATAAGTTTGATATCTTTTTTTATTAATTTTATATTATCAAGAGGACTTCTCCATCTCACCAGACCATAAACCTCACCTAATTTTTCTTCAACAATATATTCTGCTAGGTGGCTTCCAACCATACCTGTAATTCCTGTAATTAAAACCTTCATTTAAAACGGACCCTTAAATTTTTTATAGACATCCGACATAGACTTTTCACTAGGGAGGTGCTTTTGTTTTATATTAAGCAGTTCAAGAATTTCTTTTACAAAATCAATTTGATTTGGATAAAAAAGTTCTTCTAGTGATTTTGATGTTGGACAAGATGTAAATTTCATTGACAATGACTTTACTGGTTTATCTAACCAATTTATACAGCTTTCGTTTATTATTCTATTAATTTCTGCGCATACTCCATAATTAGCCCACCCGGTATCAGCTACAAGAAGTTTTTTTGTTTTTTTAACGCTTCTTAGTATTTTCCTACGGTCTATATCTGATGTACAATGAAGATCAATGATTTCACAATTGATGTTGTAAAACTTTTTAACAAATTCTGAAGCTCTTTTAGCCTCCAAAACCATAATTGATGTTGCTACAATTGTTAAATCAGTACCTCTTTTTACCAAAATTGATGAAAAAGGGTTGAAATCTTTTTTCTCTTGAACCTTAAATTCTAGATCGTAAAGCAGCCTGTGTTCAAAAGATATAACTGGACCAGAAAAACTTGAAACAATCTTTGGATAACTATCTAGTATACTTTGAGAGGATGAGGGCATAATTACCTTTAAACCAGGTATATGTGAATACAATGATTGGAGACTTTGTGAATGTTGAGCACCCTGTCCCCAACTTCTCCCTATTACAACCCTTAATAACATTGGTACTTTATACAAGCCACCAAACATATATTTATATTTAGCTATCAAGTTAATGATTTGGTTAGAGGCTAATAATAAAAAATCAGAGCGAATATGTGTTTGTATGGGATAAATTTTATTTAATGACATTCCAAGACATACTCCTGTTATGCCCTCTTCAGATATAGGAGTATCAACAGATCTTGTTTTTCCAAATTTTTCTAAAAGCATTTCAGTTGTCCCAAAAATTTTTTTTGGATCATCAATTCCTTGACCAATTATGATTGAATTTTTATTTAATTTCATTGAGTGATACATAGCTTTTTGTAGAGCGTTTCTGTAAGAAAGGTTTGAGCTTTTGTAAAATCTATTTACTTTAAAATTATTTTGGAAATCATATTTTGAATCTTTAAATAATTCTTTTTTTCCAGGAAATTTACTTAACTCAGCAAATGAAATTGCTTCATTTATCATTCTCTCAATTTTAGGTTTATTTGACTCGTAAAGATCTTTATTTTTTATTAAATTATCATTTTTCTTCCATTTCTTTATTACATTTAATGATCTGTAACCTAAATCATCGTCATCGTTAATACCCACATGTTCTTTATATCTACAAACATCTATTTCAATGAAAAAAGGAGACTTTTTATTTCGTACATATTTGATTGACTTGTTAAATGTTTTACAAGTCTTTTCATAATTCCAACTGTCTTCAATTTTTAAGTTTTTAATATTATACGATTCCACAAGTTTGGTGATTTCAAAACTTTGTCTTTTGTTTCTTTTTGTAAAAACTGCTAGATCATTATTTTCACAAACAAATAAAACAGGCAGATTATGAAGCGCACAGAAATTTAAAGATTCATGGAATACACCAGAATCAACTGCTCCATCACCAAATATTGCAACATAAATTCGTTTATTTTTTTCAAACTTTGATTTGTATGCGGCACCTACGGCATGAGGGATTGAGCTGGCAACAACTGCAGAGGCACCCATCACACCAGCCTCAGGATCAGTTAGATGCATTGAACCAGCTTTCCCCTCTGCAACTCCTGACTTTTTACCATACAACTCGGCAAACATTTTTTTTAAATTTCCTCCTTTTGCAATATATATTGCATGTGACCTGTATGTTGGAAAGATCCAATCATCAATTTCTAAATTTTCACACAAGCACGAAGCGACGCTTTCCTGACCTATAGATAAATGAACCGGGCTTTGAATTTTGTCGGATGGATAAATTTCAATAATTTTTTCTTCAATCATTCTTATTTTTTGAGATAAAAAAAATAAATTTTTAAAATTTTTACTGTGTTTCATTTCTTTCCTTGTATTTGACTTTTTTAAAATATTACTCATATCAACTCCATTTGCCTTTTATCTAGCTGATAAAAGTAAGTCGTTTTCATGGTTTAAATCAAAATTATTAACAATTTTTTCGGATAAATTTTACTTTTATTTCTTCAATAGCTACCGCAGTCCAACTATAATCTTCATTCTATAATTGGATAATAAAAAAACTAAAAAGCAGACTGCAAAAATTTATTTTCTACCTTAGCTTTAATTTTATTCACAATAAAATCTAGTAGAACATAAGATCTTTTTTCGTCTATACTTTCTTCAAAAATACAATTAAAAAAATACTTTTCATTTTTCCAATAATTTAGTGAGTCACCTTTTTTATAACGAAGTTCGAAAATATCAAATTTATTTCCTAAACATTTTTTCTTTAAGTTCTTAATAAATTCAATTGGAAGCAAACATATTTTTTGATTGAATTGCAAAACTTTTACAACCCCATAAGTATAGTTTATTTTTACCCAATTCTGATTTTTTTTTAGATTTACAAAAATATAACCAGGGAAAAGTGGCTTAGAGGTTTCAGTTAGTAAATTTTTTCTTTTTACTTTTTGTAATAATTTAGGAAAGTA
>MDTG01183376.1_pt1 | contig 21429 bp, 24 predicted proteins | sample 811421 | NCBI WGS metagenome assembly MDTG01 (sample SAMN05326645, study PRJNA326480) | marine metagenome | isolation source: seawater | place: Pacific Ocean: South East | collected 2011 | reverse complement strand
GTAATCTCAATAAAAACATTTCTACAGACAAATTTTGATTCGCAACTAATTTAATTTCATCTCTTTTTTTATATTACAAACTTTAATTAAATCACTAAATGATTCGATTTTATTAAATTTTTTATCTTCATAATTTATTTTTAATTCGTCCTGCTGAATTACGCTTTTAATTTGGTTAATAGGCTTCTTTTTTTCATTACTAATAATATTATTATTAGTATTTAAATAATTTTCAGTTTTATTTTCATTATTTCCATAATTTTTTTCATTATTATATTCCTTCATATAAAGTAATCTCAATAAAAACATTTCTACAGACAAATTTTGATTCGCAACTAATTTAATTTCATCAAGAGTATTTATTGTAAATTGCCAAAATATAATCAAAATATCATTATCTATTAATTCTGATAAACTTTTTAATGCTTTAAATTCGTTACTATTTAAATCAAAACTTGTTCCTGATACTTCTAAAGTTTTAATATTCTTTAAATAATAAATAATTTCTAAAAAATCATTCAAGAATGTAGATGGATCAGCACCAGATTTATATATTTCTCTGTATAAACTTAGTGTTTCATTTTCGTTACCTTGTAAAACCATTTCTATAATTTCAATAATTCTTGATTTATCAAAATGTCCAAATATTTTTTGTGCGTCGTCAATAGTTAATTCTTTCCCATTATCAGCACTTAAAATCGCTCTATCAAGAAGAGATAGAGCATCCCTAACACTGCCTTCAGAGCACTTGCAAATCAATTTTAAAGCTTCGTCGGTTATCATTCCATTTTCTTTTTCTTTAATTTTTTTTAAATAATTAAATAAAATTTTTGACTCTACTCTAGATAAATCAAATCTTGTACATCTAGATATAATTGTTACTAAAATTTTTTTTATCTCAGTAGTACAAAAAATAAATCTAACATAGTCAGGTGGCTCCTCCAGTATTTTTAATAATGATTGAGCACCTGCCTTCGACATTGCTTGAATTTCATCTAGTATTAAAACTTTATATTTAGCTGATGAAGGTGGATATCTGCAAAATTCTATTAGGTCTCTTACAGAGTCTATGCCAGTAGCTGTTGCACAATCTTGTTCTATTACATCTAAATGACTAGAGCTAATTATTGAATTACAATTACTACAGAAATTCTCTTTACAAATATTTTCTATACCATTCTCGCAGTTCATTGATCTAGCTATAATCCTAGCTATAGATGTCTTGCCTGTCCCTCTAATTCCATGAAATAAAAAAGCATTTGGAATTTTATTTTTTTGAATTGAATTATATATTGTTTGGGAGATTTCCTCTTGTCCGATTAAATCTTTAAATTCTTTTGGACGGTATTTTAGCGCAAGCACTTGAGTATTTTTCATAAAATCAGGGCCAATCAACCTGAAAAATACTAGTTACTGTTGCTTTCTTTCGAACCTGGCAGATTTTACCGTATATTCACCTGATTGACCCAAATTTATTATACCAGCAATTTTTTTTTATCTACAAAAAATTTGTTAATTTTTATCTGTTTCTAAAATTTGATTGCTCAAACACACCTAATAATTGAAACTCAGAACAGTGAAGTTCTAAATCGCTTAATGCACCAGAAATTTTCTCTTCATCTATGTGTCCTTGTACCTCGCAAAAAAAATAATACGATGTAAACGTTCCTTTTTCAGGAAATGACTGAAGTTTTGTCATGTCGACCTGTCTTAAGCTTAAGCCAGTAAGAGATTGAAATAAAGCAGATGGTTTATTTTTTAACTTAAATAAAAAAGACGTAATATAATTGTTATTTTTCGTAAACACTGGTTGTTCGATATCTTTTTGAAATACAAGAAATCTAGTAAAATTTTCTTTCTCATCTTGAATATCTGAATTTAAAACCTCTAAATTATAAATTTTCCCAGCTTCTTTTGAAGCGATAGCAGCTTTTGTTTTATCTTTAGTTCTAGATATGAAAGCTGCACTTCCAGCGGTATCAGCCATAACATTTTCATTAAGATTATTTTTTCTTAAAAAACTATTAGTTTGACTTAAAGCCGCCGTGTGTGAGTAAACATCTTTAATATCCTTCAATTTTGTACCCGGTAACACTAATAAACTATGATTAATTGGAAAAAAATGTTCTGCAGTTATGTTAAGTCTATATTTTAAAATTAATGTTTCAATATTAATAGAACCGATTAATTGATTTTGATCTGGAACCAAAGCCTTAACATTATTGTTATTTTTTGCTAATTCAAATGCATCTTGGAAAGTTCTGCAGGAAATCGTCTCCTCACAATTTGGATAATTTTTTTTAATACAGCTTTCACTGTATGAACCTGGAATTCCTTGGTAAGCAAATTTCATAAAATTGTCTTATATTATATTAAATTTAAGATTCCAGTAATTTTTTAACTTTTTTAAAATCTCTTAATGTGTCAACACCTATTGGCTTTCTTTTCGCTAATATAACGCTTATAGGAATATTATTGTCGAGTGCTCTTAATTGTTCGAGTTTTAAATTTTTTTCATTGATAGTCTGCTTTAAAGAAACAAACTTTTTTAGAACTTCTTTCTTATAAATATAAATTCCTATGTGATGATATATATTTAAATTATTTTTTTTTTTTTTATATCTAAAAAAACTATTGGCAAGGCAGTTGTTATTTAATAATAGCTTTTTATTAGTTTTAACTTTTACTATGTTTTTGTTTTTTAATAAATTACTATGTTGTAATTGACACGCTAGAGTGCCAATCTTAATTTTTCGTTTTTTAACTATTTTAGTGAGTCTTCGTATGTCTGTTAAACTAATTAAGGGTTCATCTCCTTGTAAATTCAATATATATTTAAATGCTTTTCTATTAATTTTCTGATATCCCTCATATATTCTATCTGTTCCAGTATGATGTTTTTTTTTAGTTAAAATGCATTTTCCTCCATTACTGACTACATCTTTATAAATTTTTAGATCTCCAGTAACTACATATACATCTCCAATATTTGAGGCGACTGCTTTTTTGTAAACATGATTAATCAAAGACAGTCCATTTATTTGCATCAAAGGTTTACCAGGCAACCTCTTGGCTGATAGTCTGGCTGGTATAAGAATTAAAGTCTTTGACATAAAATTAAACACTTTATGCGTCTTTGAGACGCAAACAACCTCAATTAAAATTTGTTAATTTAACAAAATTAATGTTATACGAACAATATTTAGAATATGTTATATGAATTTCAAAAAATAATCACATCAATTATTTTAGTTGTATTAGTTGTTTTTGGTATAGCTGAAATTAGCAACTTGGTTTTTAAAACAGAGAAAAATGTAGTTGCATACAAAGTCGAGGTACAGGAGAAGTCGTCGGTTGTTAGTGAGAATGTTGAAGTTGATATTTCCACATTATTGGTAAAAGGGAACATTGAGCATGGTAAAAAAGTTTTTAAAAAATGCGCTGCCTGCCATAGTATTAAAGAAGGTGGAAAAAACAAAATAGGACCTGCGTTATGGTCAGTTATGCAAAGAAAATCAGGAGAACTTTCAGATTACAAATATTCAAAAGCATTAATAAATTATGAAGAAAAATGGAACTTTGTTGAGTTAAACGGATTTTTATTAAAACCTTCTACATGGATTAAAGGAAATAAAATGGGGTTTGCAGGATTAAAGGACGATAAAGATAGAGCTAGTGTAATACTTTATCTTAATGATATGTCTGACCAGCCACTACCTCTACCTTAATTTATCTAAACAATAAAGTAGAATTGATTTTTGTACATGAACTCTATTAGACGCCTGTAACCAGATCTTTGAATTTTTACTGTTGAATACGTTTTCATCAATTTCATCTCCCCTTGGTAAACAATGAAGAATATTACAGTTTTTTTTTGCAAATTTTAATAACTTTGCAGAAATTCTAAAGTTTCTAAATGCTTTTAATTTTTTTAATTTATCTAATTTATCGTTTAAAGATATTACTTTATCTGTAAGTAGTACGTCTGCACCTTTTACCGCCTTCTGAGGATTATTGAATATTTTTATTTTAGCTTTATTGTTTTTCGCCCAAATTAACAGATTATTATTCGGTTTATATTTAATTGGGCATGATATATTAAGTTTAAATGAGAATTTAACACTAGCCTCGATAAGACTATTTAAAACATTATTTGAGTCTCCAACCCAACAAATGTTAAGTTTGTTAATATTTTTTTTCTTTATTTCCTCGATTGTAAAAATATCAGACAGAATTTGGGTTGGATGTCCGTTTGGGCTCAGTCCGTTAATTAAAGGTATGTCTAAAAAATTTTTTAACTTATCTAATTTTTTATCACTATCTGTTCTTAGCATAAATACGTCTGAGGAACTACTAATTATTTTTGCACTATCTGCGAATGACTCATCACCTTTTTTTAAATGAATTTCCTCTGGTCTTAAAGTTAATGCAGAGCCACCGAGTTGTCTAATAGCTAAGTAAAAACTTACTCTAGTTCTAAGACTTGCTTTTTCAAACATTTGAATTAACAATTTTCCTTTTAATGGAACATCATTATCAAGTTGAAGTGTATTGTATTTTAATCTTTTATTTTTTCTGCTTTTTGCATCGGACAGAATTTTTCTTAAATTTTTATTAGAAACATCTCTGATATTTAAAAAATTTTTCATTTACTACTCTCTTTACAAACCCTTCTGATTATTTTAAGCGCTAGATTTATTTCACTTAATTTTACATTAAGTGGAGGTAAAATTCTTACGACATTTTCATTAGCTTTAATGGTTAGCAAATTATTTTTTCTCAGATTGTTTATAAATTTTGATTGATCAGTTTTTATCTGTATTCCAATTAAAAAACCTACACCTCGTATTTCTTTAACAACTTTTGGGTAATCATTTTTAATTTTATTAAGATGTTCTATAAAATATTTTGAATATTTTCTGACTCTTTGCAAAAAATTTTTTTTTTGAATAAGATCTAATACTGCATTACCGGCTGCCATTGCCAATGGATTACCTCCAAAAGTAGACCCATGTGATCCTGGAGTTAGTGATCGTGCTACTTTTTTATTCATTAAAACCGCACCAATAGGAAAACCGCCCCCAATACCTTTGGCAATAGGCACAATATCAGGTTTTATTTTTGCGTACTCAAAAGAGAAAAATTTGCCAGTTCTTCCTATACCACATTGGACTTCGTCTAAAATAAGTAAAATTTTTTTTTTATTACATAATTTTCTTAACTCTTTTAAACACCAATTTGGAATGACTTTGATCCCACCTTCACCGAGAATTGGCTCAATCATTATCGCAGCAGTCTTATTTGTTATAAGACTTTTTAGTTTTTTGTGATTTCCGAACTGGAAATGATCAAAACCATTAGCTTTTGGGCCAAAACCCTCAGTCATTTTTTTGGACCCACTTGCACTAATTGCTGCAATAGTTCTTCCATGAAAAGCGTTCTTTATACAAATTATTCTATTTTTATTTTTTTTTCCTATAGAGTAAAAATATCTTCTAGCTGCTTTAATAGAAGCTTCGGTAGCCTCTGCACCACTATTTTGAAACAAGACTTTATCTGCAAAAGTTGTTTTTTTTAATCTTGACGCAAGCTTTTCACCCTCGGGTATTGTAAATAAATTTGATATATGCCACATTTTTTTTGATTGATTATTTATAGCTCTTATTAAATGATTATTTGCATGACCAAAGGAATTCACGGCAATACCTTGAACAAAATCTAAGTATTTTTTTCCATTTTTTGAATATAAAAAGCTACCCTTACCCTTTATGAATGATAATTTAATTCTATTGTAATTTTTAACTAATGCACTCATTTTATAAATTAAGATTTAATTTTATAACCATTTTTATAAAGCAAATATGCTATTATCCAAGTAAGAAAAGAGATTATACAAAGATATATAATCCCAAAAATTAATGAACCATCCATATTCGAAATAAACGCATATCTAAATCCATCTATCATATGAAAAAAAGGATTAAATGAGCTCAACTTCTGTAATAATTCTGGTAATTTTTCTACTGAATAAAATGTTCCTGAAAGAAAAGATAACGGTACTATTATAAAGTTTGTCACTGTTGCCATATGATCAAATTTTTCAGCCCATAAACCAGCAATAAATCCAATTGAAGCCATTATAAAAGATGAAAAAAACAAATATAATATTAATATACCTAAATGTTTAATTTTTAGATCAATAAGAATATAAAAAATTAAAATTGATAATACACTAATTATTAAAGCTCTTGTTATAGATGCAAAGATAATCGAAAAAGTTACCTCACTAGCTGATAGAGGTGCACTTACTAAATCTACGATGTTTCCCATAACTTTGCCCATTAATATAGATGATGAAGAATGCGCAAATGATTGGGATATAATTTGCATTGCAATTAAGCCAGGTGCTAAAAAATTTATAAATTGAACTCCTAATACATTTGATCGCTCATTATTAATTGCTAATGATATTACTATTAAAAAAAGTATTGCGGTTAAAATAGGTCCTATTATAGTCTGGCCAAAAACAGATAGAAATCTTAGTGTCTCTTTGCAATACAAAGAGTAAACTCCAATCCAATTTATCCCAAATCTTTTTACACCTATTTGATATTTGTTGTCTAAGTTCATAATTATTTAATAAAAATTGAGAAGTATGTTAATAAATTAAAAAAAACACTTGTTAAATCTTTATATTTTAATTAACTATATCTAGTATTTTTTTAATTAAATATACAATATAAGGTACTGTAATGAGTTGGACTGATGAAAAAGTAAATAAGCTTAAAGAACTTTGGGGAAAAAATACAGCTAGTCAAATTGCAGAACAACTAGGAGGTGTAAGCAGAAATGCTGTAATTGGTAAAGCTCACAGGTTAAATTTAAGTGCGAAATTGAAAACGAGATCAAATAAAACCTCAAATATTCATACAGAGGATAAAAAAAATCACATTTTAAAAAGTAAAAAGGGAAAAAAATTTAAATTTCAATCCCTTCTCTTAGATAAAAATTTTGAACCAGCAAAGAATTTGTCACTTGAAGAACTGACCGATGAAACTTGTAAATACATGGATGGTCATCCCGACGAAACTAACTCATCTTTTTGTGGAAGGAAGTCAGTAAATAAATTTTCATATTGTCCCTTACATTTAATGATGATTTATCAACCTAAGAATAAGAAGGACGATATAACAGAGAAAGATGAACTTCCAAAATTTATAGAAAAAAAAGTCAAGTCAGCGTAAATTAATCTAATAATTTTTTTTTTGCTTTTTTAAATTCCTCGTCATCAATAGTTCCATCTAAATGTAATTTTTTTAATTTTGAAATTTCATCATATATATCTTCTGTTTCGTCATTTTCTAATATTTCCTTCTCTTGTCTCAAGTCACTTTTTGCTTCAACACCCCTCGTAATCGCCTTTACTGCTAAATATAAAACAAATATTAATATTATTGCGACAATCACATATATAATATTAGTAATCATAAATTTTTATCTTTTAAGTTTTTGAGAGAAAATTGGCCACTCTCCATCCAGTTATAAGCATACTTTTGAACTCCTTCTTTAAAAGTTATTTTACTAGGACTGCCTATTTTGGAATTAGTAATTCCGCCACTAGATTGGACATTATTATATTTTAAAAGTTTCAATTGGTCCATAGTAAGTAAAGGATTTGGCATTAACTGAAAAATTTTCGCTGAAATTTTTGATATAAAAAAAGGCATAGAGATTAAAGGTTTTTTTTTACCAATACAATCTAACAAAATTTCCAAAATTTTTTTAAATGTTAAAATTTCTGGTCCTACCGCTTCTATTTCTTTTCCGCTTATATTTTCATCAATGACTTTATAAATAAGATCTGTTAAGTCTGAAACATGGATTGGTTGAAATTGAGTCATGCCATTATAATACAATGGAAAAAAAGGAAGTAAACTCAACATACTCATAAATTTTGTTGTAAATTTATCGTCAATTGAAAAAACAATTGAAGGCTTAATAATTACATAATCTATTAAATTTTCCTTAATTTTATTTTCTCCATTGAATTTCGATATAGCATATTTTGAGTCTTTTATATTTTCTACAGCCAATGCAGACAGGTGAATAAATTTTTTAGAATTTTGTTTACAAATTTTTGAGACTATATCAGGAAAATCTGTATGAATTCTGTCAAATGAATTATTTTTGTTTTTTTCGTATAGTATTCCTATCAAATTAATACAAATATCAACATCCATTATTAATTCTGTGATTTTAGGGATGTCAAATATATTGGACTCTTGAATATCAATATATCCTATGGATCCACTAGTTTTTAAAAAAATAGCTTTATGTATATTTCTAGTTTGACAAACTACTTTGTAGTTATTCTTGGTTAATTTACGTATCAAACTTTTGCCAATTTGGCCCGTAGCTCCAAAAATAAGTATTTTTTTCTTAATCATAAATCAAAAAATAGACAATTATGCTTTGTATTTATATATATAAATTAAATATGAATATCAAAATTTTTAATGATGACTTGCCTTCAGAAATTGATTTATCTAATGAAAAAGTAGTCGCACTTGATAATGAAGCACTTGGATTGGTTATGGGTAGAGATCCACTAACTTTAGTTCAAATTGGGCTCCAATCTGATAAATGCCTCATAATTAAGCTTGATAGAAATAGCTACAATGCTCCAAATTTAAAAAAATTTTTATCTACCTCAGAAGCTCAGTTTATTATGCATTACGCTAGACAAGACCTGTTATGGTTAAAATATCATTTAAATGTAAACTTAAAAAATATATATTGCACTAAACTTGCATCAAAAATTGCTAGAACAGCAAGTCAATACCATGGATACAAAGATTTAGTTAAAGAACTTTGTGGAAAAGATATTTCGAAAAAAGAACAACAAAGCGACTGGGGGAACCCAAATTTAACAGATAAGCAAATTAATTATGCTGCTCAAGACACTCAATACTTATTTGAAATAAAGGAAAAATTATCAAAAATGTTAATTAGAGATAAGAGAATTAATCTATTTGAAAAATGTATGAAAGTAGTTCCTATTTTAGTTGATATGGAAATTGCAGGTTACAAAATGTCGATATTTGATCATTAAATTATGAAAAACAAAGTAAAAAATATTGCAAAAAAAGTTCTAGATTTGGAGATTCTAGCATTAAAAAAACTTAAAAAATCCATAAATAATTCTTTTGAACAAGCAGTAAATGCCATAGTAAATTGCAAATCAAAAGTAATTATATGTGGTGTTGGAAAAAGCTATCTTATTGCATCGAAAATAAGTAGCACGATGTCCTCAATAGGTTGCCCTTCTTTTTCAATAAATGCTAATGAGTGTTCACATGGTGATCTGGGAAGTATAACTAGAAAAGATGTTTTAATCATAATTAGTAACTCAGGTAACACTGAAGAGTTAAAGCCAGTGGTTCAATATGCAAATAGATTTAAAATAAGTTTAATAGGCATTACCTCAAAAAAAAACTCTTTTTTGTACAAAGCATCCGACATAAAACTCCTAATACCTGAGGTAAAAGAAGCTGCTTTAAGCTTAGTACCTACTAGCAGTACAACTGAGCAAATAGCTATAGGTGATTGTCTAGCAGTAGCATCACTTAATTTAAAAAATTTTAGCAAAAGAAATTTTAAAATTTTGCATCCTCATGGTAGCTTGGGAAGTCAACTTAAAACTGTAGAAGATTTAATGATATCCAAAAAAGGCATTCCGTTTATAAATGAGAATAAAGTTATGAAGAATGCCATTAAACTAATCACAAAAAAAAAACTTGGTGTATTGATAGCTATAAATAACAAAAAAATGACTACTGGTATTATTACTGACGGACAAATTAGAAGATCTAGCCAAAGAAAAGAGGGGTTAATGAATTTGAAAGTAAAAGATATAATGACAAAAAATCCTATAAGCGTTGATAAAGATATGCTGGCAGCAAAAGGTCTTTCTATAATGTCTGAAAGAAAAATTACCAGTTTGTGCGTTCATAGAAGTGGTAACAAAAAAAGAACCGTAGGAATACTGCATATACATAATATTTTAAGGGCAAATATTGACTAAAAATGAAATTTCAAACTTACGTTCAAATTGGGATTATATTATTAGTAATTATCATAATATTTTTATTTTATTTTAATTTTTTTAGAGAAAAAAATATAGTTAGTGAGGAAATTTTATCCGAAGATAATTTAGAACTTAACTCAAAAGACAGTGAAAATCTTGATGAAATTGATAAAAATATAATATTAAGTTTAGAATATAAATCCTCCGATACTTTAGGGAATCGATATATAATAAAATCTAAATCTGCAGAGAGTGAAAAGGAAAATTTAAATTTCTTAAAATTAATTGATGTCGAAGCGGTTATTTATTTAGTTGATAAACCACCAATTTTTATTTACTCGAATTACGCAGATCATGACAAAAGTACATTTAATACTAATTTCTACGATAATGTTAAAATCCAACACGATGATATTAATATATTATCTAACAATCTTGATCTAATGTATGAAAAAAATAAGGTTAGTTTATATAACATTCTTCAAGCGAATAATAAAGATGTTGAGTTAAAAGCAGATAAAATAGACTTTGATATATTGACTAAAGAGCTAAGAATAAATATGTATAATGATAATAGCAAAATAGAATTTTTATCAAATTAATATGGGAATTATTAAAAAATTTTACATAACAAAATTTAAAAAAGAAAGACCAAAAATTGAATTAAAAAATATTTCCTTATCATTTAACAAAAGACAAATTCTCGATAATATTTCTTTAACAATTAGAGAAGGTGAAATATGTGGTCTGCTTGGACCAAATGGTGTAGGTAAATCAACTATATTTAATATTATAATTGGACTTTTAACTCCTAACTTTGGTGATATTTATATTGATAAAAAAAAAGTAAATAGCTTGCCAATCTATCGAAGAGCTGTTGAATTTAAAGTTAGTATAGTGCCTCAAACTGGGGGGGTGTTTTCAGATTTAACATGTTTAGAAAACTTAAAATCAATTGCAGATTTAGTAATTGAAGATAAAAAAGATAGTAATTTCAAAATCGAGAAGATGGTTGCGAAATTTGAGCTAGACGCAGTAAAAGATATTAAAGCAAAATATCTTTCGGGAGGACAAAGAAAAAGATTGTGTATAGCTATGGCACTGCTTTCAAACCCAAAAATTGTACTAATGGATGAACCTTTTCAAGGACTTGATTTAATATCTACCCGATATTTACAGGAGACAATTGTAAATCTCCAGACTGAAGATAATAGTAGATGCTGCATTATCTCAGATCATGCCGCAAGAGATTTACTAAATATTTCCGATAGAGCGGTAATTTTAGCTAACAAAAAAATTATTGCCCAAGGTTCACCAAAAGATTTACTACAAGATGAAAATGCTAAAAATTTATATTTCGGTGATACATTTAGCATTAATTAATTCATGAAAACTTATGTAGAAATTTCAAAGACTATTTCAAAATTTAATCAATCTATTGAAGTTCCGGGTGACAAATCTATTTCAATTAGACTTATACTATTGGCATCCCAAGCATTTGGGAAATCAAGAATTTTTAATTTGTTAAATTCTGATGATGTTAAAAATACAATTAAATCAATAAAATCTTTAGGAATTAAAATTAAAAATAAAAAAGACTTTTGTGAGATAAACGGACTTGGATTAAATGGTTTTAGATATAGAGAAAATATAAATATAAATGCTGGCAATTCAGGTACTTTTGCAAGATTGTTTTGTGGATCTATAGTGCGGTCAAATAAAACAATTAAAATTATTGGGGATAGAAGTTTATCGAGACGAGACTTTTCAAGAATAATTGATCCTTTAAGACAATTTGGAGTTAAATTTACTTCAAATAAAAGTAAATTACCTTTGAAAGTAAGAGGAAATAAATTTTTAACACCTATATCCTATAAAGAAACTAAAGGTAGTGCTCAGGTTAAAAGCGCAATTTTATTAGCAGCACTTCATGTACCTGGTGAGACAATAATTAAATGCCCTCCTTCAAGAGATCATACTGAAAACCTTTTTAAATATTGTCTTAAATTACCAATTAAAATTAAAAAATTTAAAAAATTTCAGGTAGTGTCAGTAAAGGGACAGTTTAAATACTCTGGATTTAATTACAAAGTTCCATCAGATATAAGCTCTGCATCCTTTTTTATAGTTTTAACCTTGCTGTCAAAAGATTCAAAATTAATAATTAAAAATGTAAATGTTAATAAATCTAGAGCAGGAATAATTGAAATTTTAAATAAAATGAATGCAAAAATAAAGTTAATAAATAAAAGAAAATATATGGGTGAAATAGTTGCAAGTATTTTAATTGAAAGTTCTAAAAATCTCAAAGGCATTAATTGCCCTAAAAACCTAAATACAAAAACAATTGACGAATTTTTAATAATATTTTTAGTATGTGCTAGAGCAGATGGTATATCTACATTTAGAGGCATACAAGAGCTAAGACAAAAAGAGAGTGATAGATTAAAATTTGCAGCAAATTTTCTTAAAATGATTGGAGTCAAGGTAATTGAAAAATACGATAGTATTAAAATATATGGTAATAAAAGTTTAAAATTATCGGGAAAATATGTTGTTGAAGATTTTTTAAAAGACCATAGAGTTTTTATGATGTCCTGCGTTGCTGCATTAACACTTGGTGGAAATTTTAAAATTAACGACAAATCATCGATAAATTCATCATTTCCTAATTTCGTTAATTTGATGAAAAAGTTGGGAGCAGAAATAAATTAATTCGATTTATTAATAAAAAAATGTGTAAAATCAAAGAAATTACATGTGATTCTCTAAATTTTCATTCTTGATTAAATTGTGAATTCAACTAAAAGTTCGAAGTTAAAAAAAAAAGAATAAATGGAAATTTATAAAGAACTAAATACAACGCAAAATAAAGAATTTGCTAACTTATTAAATAATCAATCAAAAAATAAAATAGAGGAAGGTAAGATTTACGAGGCCACTGTAACTAAAATTTCATCAAAATATTGTTGGGTATATTTAGATCAACTAAAATCCGAACCGGCAATTGATATAAATGAAATAAAAGAGATAGAATTATTTGATAAAATTAAAGAGGGATCAAAAATAAAAATAGTTGTTGAGAATTTAGAATCTAAATCAGGTGAAATAATCGTATCAGCTTCAAAAGCAAAAAAAATTGAGGGTTGGGAGACTTTGCTTAAAAAATATGAAAATAAAGAAGTTATAAATGTAAAAATAAAAAATAAGATTAAAGGTGGATTTGTTTGTGAAGAAATTGATACAAAACACCTTTTATTTATGCCAGCATCACAACTCTCTAATCGTCCAATAAAAGAGAGTAAGAATGTGATTAATTCTGAGATGGAGGTAAAAATTATCCAAGCTGATAGGAGAAGAGCAAATCTTTGTTGCTCTAGAAGGGAGTTAATAAGTGAAAACAAAAAAGGTGATAAACTAAAAATATTCGAGAAATACAACGTTGGTGATCGAATAGATGATGCTATAATTAAAAGTATAACAGAATGGGGTTTATTTTTTGAAATAAATGCGGAGATAGATGCGTTGTGTCATTCATCCTGCTGTAGTTACCAGAGAATTGAAAATTTAAACGATATATTTGAAGTAGGTCAAAAAATACCAGTTGAAGTAATTAGCAAAGATGAAAAAAAATTGCAAATAGGAGTATCAATTAAAGCCCTTCTAAAAAATCCATTTGATAACATTGATAATTACAAAATTGGTCATAGCTATGAAGTGACAGTAAAGAAAATTTTAGCTTATGGTGTCTTTTGTGAGTTAGAAGACTCGCTAATAGCATTGCTTCACCAATCAGAAATATCATGGACAGATAAAAATCCATATCCAAAAAACTTTTTCAAAGTTGGCCAAAAAATACAAGTTAGTATTTTATCGATAGATAAAGAAAATCAAAGAGTTTCTGTTTCTTATAAACTAACTCAAAAAAACCCTTATCAATTAGTAGTTGATAAATACGGAAAAGAATCTGAAGTTGAAGTAGTTGTAGTAAGTAAAAATGAAAATGGAGTCATAGTTAAATTTGAAGATATAGGGGTTGAAGCTTATTTGCACCAAAATCAATTAAGTTGGAACAGTGACTATAAAGAACAACTTGACAGTATTAGCAAAGGTCAAAAGCTTAAAGTTAAAATAGTAGATATCTCTGTAGATAATAGAAAAATATTAGTTAGTAAGAAAGCTCTTGATAAAGATCCAATGGACTTTTGGGTGAATAAAAAGATAGATGATATTGTAACGACTAAAGTTGTATCTGTTGACAAAAGAGGCTTAATTGTCAAACCAGAAGGATCAGAGTTACAAATATTTATTAAAAAAAATCAAATAGCAATACAAAGCGAGGATGCCAGAAGTGAAAGGTTCACAGTTTCAGATAGAGTGGATGCTGCAATTACAGAACTATCAATAGAGAAAAGAAAGGTAACTTTAAGTATTAAAAGGGTCGAAGAAATAAACAATGAAATTGCGCTTAAAAATTATTCAGATCTATCAAGTGGAAAATCCTTGCCTTTCGCTAATTTATCTGAAAAATTAGATAAAAAGGAAAAAAAATAAAAAAAATTGTCAGTTAATAAGTCAGATTTATTAAAACAATTATCAAATAGTTACCCTAATTTTGCCAAGAAGGATTTATCAAAATTTATTCAAATTATTTTAAAAGAGATAAAAGATAGCTTAAAAAAAGGTGAAAGAGTTGAGTTAAGAGACACTTTCATGTTTGAAGCAAAAAAGTACCGAAGTAAATATGCTAGGAATCCCAAGACGAATGAAAAAATATTTATACCTGAAAAAAAAATTGTAAGATTTAAAATATCTAAAAAGTGGCAAAAAAACTTAAATGAAAAAACATAAAATTTTTATTGCTTGTGATAGCTCAAATCTTAAAAAAATTAGTAAAATTATTAAAGAAACAAAATCTAAAAAATTAAAAATTGGATATAAGTTTGGGTTAGAATTTTTAAATTCTAGACACGGAAGGGAATTCATTAAAAAACTAAAAAATAAAATAACTTTTGGTGATTATAAATTTTCAGATATACCAAATACATGTGTATCGGCAATCAAATCTGTGAAAGATTTAAAATTTGATTATCTTACTATACATATTAATTCAGGACTTAATGCTTTAAAGGCTGCTAAAAAAGTATGTGGTAAAACGAAATTAGTTGGAGTAACAGTGCTTACATCATTAGACAATAAATCATTAAAAGAAATTGGATTTAATAATGATGTGAAAAAAGTCGTATTAAAACAAGCAAAAATCGCGAAGAAAGCCAATCTTGACGCCATAGTTTGCAGTGCGCAAGAAGTTAAAATAATAAAAAAAGTATTTTTAAAAGAAATTATCACTCCAGGTATAAGAATAGATAATAAATTTGATGACCAGAAAAGAGTCTTTACTCCTCTCGAGGCTTACAATAATGGAAGTGATTGGTTAGTGATAGGTAGACCTATAACTAAAGGTAATATAAAAAAAAATATCCTAAAACTAATTAATCATTTGAGCTGAATATGTATGCAAAAGTATGTGGAGTAAAAGATAATAAAACTTTAAAGTTTTTAATTAATCATAGATTTCCTCCAAAGTTTATTGGATTTATATGTAATTATAATAAATCAAAAAGATATTTAAATTTTAAAAAATTAGAGAACTTAATAAGAAAAAAAAAGAAAAATAAAATTTATTTTGTTTCAGTGCTCGTAAATCCTGACAACATTATTTTGAATAAGATAAAAAACTTGGATTTTGATTACTTACAACTTTATGATGTAAGCCCAACAAGAACCAAGATAATAAAAAATAAATATAAATTTAAAATAATAACTGCATTAACAGTACAAAATATTAAAGACATTGTAAAATTTAAAAATTATGAAAATATTTCTGAAATAATATTATTTGATAGCAAAGGGTATGAAAAGTCACTGAGTTTTAATTATAAATTGGTAAAAAACGTAACAGGTAAATTTATTAAAATGTTGGCAGGTAATATTAAATATAATGATAAGCTTGAAAAATATAATAAAATAACAGATATTATAGATATATCGGGTAGTTTAGAGACTAATGGAAATAAAGATATCTCAAAAATAGATATTTTTTTAAACAATATAAATAAAGTAAAAAAATGAAAATTAAAAAAAATGTACCGCTTATTGACCAACACGACAGATATGGATTTTGGGGTGGCAAGTTTGGAGGTAGTTATATTCCTGAAACTCTTAAAAAACCTATAGACGATTTATCTAAAGAATTTAAAAAATTGAGAAACACCAAATCATTTTTAAAACAGAAAGATTATTATTTTAAAAATTATATCGGTTCTCCAACTAGATTTATAAAGTTAAAAAACTTATCTAATCATTTAGGTGGCGCCCAAATATGGGCAAAAGTTGTATCGGATGCAAACGGAGGCGCCCACAAAATATATAACGCAACTGTTCATGCACTAATATGTAAAAAAATGGGTAAAAAATATATTGTTGGTGATACAGGAGCAGGATATGCAGGCAAAATGTTAAGTATGGCTGCTAAAAAATTTGGCCTAAAGTGTAAAATATTCATGGGCGCAAAAGATATAAAGAGACAAAAACCAAATTGTGATGCAATGAAAAAAAATGGTGCTGAAATTGTACCTGTTAAATCAGGAAGCCAAACTTTAGTGGACGCAGTGAGTGAATGTATGAGATATTGGGTATCAAATTGTGATACAACTCATATGTGTGTTGGTTCTACAGTTGGACCCAACGTTTTTGTGAAAATATGTGGATGGAGCACTTCTCAGATATCAAAAGAGTTAAAATTTCAAATTAAGGATAAATTTAAGAAATTACCAAAAAAAATTAAATTAATTAATTGTGTAGGAGGAGGAAGTTCTGCATATGGTTTTTGGAGCGAATTTATAGATTTACCAAAAAAACAGGTCGAGCTAATTGGGGTAGAGGCAGGAGGTCCAAAAAATTCTAAACTTCATGCAGCACCATTAAGCATGGGTGCAAAACTAGGAATTTTACATGGTGCAGCATCGTACGTGTGTCAAAATCGCGAAGGCCAAATAAGTGATACAGAATCAATTAGTGCAGGTTTGGATTACCCAGGTGTAAGCCCTATTCACTGTTTTCTTAAAGAAACTAAAAGAGCAAAATATACTTTTGCTACTGATGAGGATGCTCTCAATGCGTATAAGATTGTAACCAAATTTGAAAAAATTAATCCAAGTTTAGAGCCTAGTCATGCATTTGCAGAAGCAATAAAAATTGCACCAAATTATAGTAAAGAAACAATAATAATCGTTAATTCTTGTGGAGACGCAAAAAAAGATAAAGATATTCTTAAGAAAAAATTCGGAAAAAAATGGTTGATGAAATAGTTAAAGCTTTCGAAAATGCAAAAAAGTTTAATCGCCCTGCTCTTTTAACCTATACTGTTGCAGGTGATAATAATAAAAATAACTCTTTAAAAATTTTAAAATCAATATCAAGTAGTTCTGATATTTGTGAAATAGGCTTTCCCCATAATACGCCTATAGCAGATGGTGGTCAAATACAAACGAGCTCCTATAGAGCTATTAATAATGGTATTAAATTAAATGATGTTTTTAAGATCGTTAAAAAATATAGAAGAATTAAAAACTCTAATCCAATTATTCTAATGGGATATTACAATATGATATTTCAGTACGGTGAGAATAAATTTATAAAAAATTGCAGGACTTCTGGAGTAAGTGGCATAATAGTAGTAGATCTGCCATGGCCTGAAAATAAAATATTTGCGAAAAAGTGTAAGTCTAATCTTATAAATTTTATTCAATTAATTTCTCCAACAACATCAAATAAGAGATTGAAACAAATTATAAAGGACTCTCATAATATGATATACTATATAAGTATGTTATCTACGACTGGTGGATATTTAAAAGTATCTCCAAAAGATATTTTAAAAAATTATAATAAAATAAAAAAAATAAATCCTAATAAAAAGTGTGTAATTGGATTTGGTATAACCGAAAAAAATATATCAAAATTTAAATCTGCTGATGGATTAGTAGTTGGTAGCGCAATTAGTAACGAAATTACAAGAAGTTTAAGTAGTAGACAAAATCCTGTCACAAATGTAAGTAAACTAGTAAAAAAATTAATAAAAAAAATATCATGAATTGGATAACAAAAGCTTTAAGCTTTGGAGAAAAAATTAAAAAAGTTTTTAAAAAAAGACCATCAAAGCAGGATATAGAGAATTCTGATTGGACAAGTTGTTGTACAGGTCCAATTCTAAAAAAAGATTTAGAGAAAAATTTATGGGTATGTAGTGCTTGCGGTAAACACCACAGAATAAATTGTAGACAGAGATTTGATATAATTTTTGGGAAGGGGAATTACGAAGTAATAGAGACTCCTATTCCCGAAGATGATCCTTTAAATTGGGTAGATACTAAATCATATAAAGAAAGACTAAACCAAGCTAGAACTAAAACGGGACAAAATAGTGCAGTAATGATTGCTGTTGGTAAAATAAATAATATTGATGTGACTGTTGGAGCAATTTCTTTCGATTTTATCGGCGGCTCGTGTGGTCAATCAGAGTCCGAGGCAATTATTTATGGTGTTCAACATGCAATTGATAATAAAAACCCATTTATTTTTTTTCCTTGCGGCGGGGGGATGAGAATGTTTGAAAGTCCTATAGCTTTATCTGGAATGACTAGGACTACTTTAGCAATTAATGAGTTAAAAAAAAATAAATTACCGTATATTGTATGTTTTACTGACCCTACTGCTGGTGGGATTACCGCTTCATTTGCTATGCTCGGAGATATCCATTTTGCTGAACCAGGTTGCTTAATTGCATTTGCTGGTAAAAGGGTCATTCAAGCAACTGTAAATGAAGAGCTAAGTTCAGACTTTCAAACAGCAGAGTTTGTCGAAAAGCACGGGTTTGTGGATAAAATTGTCAACAGACACGAGCTTAAACTAGAAATAGGAAATATTTTATCTATTTTGCTAAATATAAATACTAAAATAAAGTCAGAGACTTTAAATGAGACTCCAGAAAATACTAAAGAAATTACAAAAGCTGCATCCTAAAGAAATTGATCTCAGTTTAAAACGTATTAAGAAACTTTTACAAAAATTAGGTAATCCCCAAAATAAAATTAAAGTTATTTCTGTAGTTGGGACAAATGGTAAGAACAGCACAATAAATGCCATGTATTCAATTTTGAGAGAAGCTAATTTGAAATGCAATGTATACACAAGTCCACATATTCTTAAAATTAATGAAAGATTTATCTTTAATAATCAAGAATTAAACGATGAAAATTTAGCTGATTTATTTGAGAAAGTTGAAAATATTAACGGGAACAATGCTATAACTTTTTTTGAAATACTTACAGCTTGTTATTTTTATAAAGCTGCCAAATATCCAGATAACATAAACCTTATAGAAGCTGGATTATTCCATAGGTTTGATGCAACTAACGTTTTAAAAGAAAATTTAGCCAGTGTTGTAACCTCTATTAGCATGGATCATTTAGACTGGTTGCCAAAAAATGAGAAAACAATTGAAAAAATAGTTTTTGAGAAAACATCATCACTTTTAAATTCTAATATTATTGTTGCAAAACAAAGTAAAAAAAGCACCATGAATTGTATTAAAAAAAATATCTCAAAAAATAAATCTAAAAAAAAAATTTTTTATGATGACTTCAATTTTTTTATAAATAAAAAAAACTTTTTTTATTATGAGGATAAACTGGGACGAATAAAATTACCTATGCCAAATCTGCTGGGAAATTTTCAATTAGAAAATATTTCAACTGCAATATCTACTTTAAGAATTTTGAATATTGGTATCAAAGATAGTCATATTAAAAATGGAATAGGAAAATTATCCTCTTTAGCTAGATTACAAGAGATCAAAAAAGGTAAATTAAAGAAATTAGTTAAAAATAATAGATTAATTGTTGACGGTAGTCATAATGAAAATGGGAGCCAGGCTTTAAATGAATATCTTAAAAGTTTAAATTGTAAAAAACATATTTTAATTGGCATGATGGCAAATAAACAGCATGAAAAATATATAAGTTATTTTAAAAATATTTCCTCTTTGACAACTGTAGATATCCCAAATCAACCAAATGCAATAAGCGGAAAAGACTTAAAGGAAAAATTTAAAAATTTAAATAATGTAAAATATCAACCAAGTATAAAGCATGCTATTAAGTCTATAAGCTTAGGAAAGGGAGATATTTTGTTAATTACTGGATCTCTGTACTTGGCAAGTGAGGTTTTAAGTTTAAATTAAATGTTTTCTTTTATCCAATCTTGAATATTAGATTTTGTAGTAGCACCAACTTTAGTACTTGCTAGTTCACCATTTTTAAATAAAAGCATAGTTGGTATTCCTCTAACTCCAAACTTTGTTGGAGTATTTGGCTCTTCATCAATGTTATGTTTGGCCACAACTATATCCTTCATCTCATCTGAAATAGACTCTAAATGTGGAGCTATCATCAAACAAGGATTACACCAAGACGCCCAAAAATCTGTAATAACAATTTTATTGTCTTTTATCATTTTTTCAAATGTTTCATCTGTAGATTTTACTGTTGCCATAATTCTTATATATAAAAAATTGATTTATAATCAATATTTAATTTTGTAATTTTCAAATTATTTACATCAAACATTTTCATATTTTTTTTGTATTGATATAACATGTTCATTTAATTCATCTAAAAAATTTAGTTTTTCATCATCATTTTCATCTGAATATTTGTCTCTTAAAGTATCAATTTCAGTAAAACAAGTAGCTATTGTCCACCACTTCTCTTTTCCAGTACTTAATATTCTCTTTGCAATACCTTGTTCTATCTTTTTTCTTATATCATTTGGTAAAACCTCTGGAGCTTCCTGAAAAATTATTTTCTTTCCGAAACCATGCAACCTCTCATCATCAAATTTTGATAGAAGTTTTAGTTTATCCCTCCAATCTGCTGCATGCCAAGCAGGAAATAATGCTGTATCTTTATTTGATGTGAATTTTGTATATATACTTTCCTCAGCATATATATCTTCTTGATTTTTTGATTGTTCTTTATCTTCCGCAATTTCTCTTAAAGCCGTTAATATATTTCTTGAAAAAGCTTCATTTTCCTTAACCATTTTAGATCTTTTGTTAATTAATTCCTCGTCCATAGCATTATAGGGTTCTGCTAACATACCATATTTTTTATCAAGAATAATTGGAGCTTTATTTGATCGTATAGTTCTTAAGAATTTAGGTGTTTTTTTCATTTCTACTTTTAATTCGTTTACAGACATTTTTAACAAAGGCTCAACAT
>MDTG01057403.1_pt1 | contig 21430 bp, 20 predicted proteins | sample 811421 | NCBI WGS metagenome assembly MDTG01 (sample SAMN05326645, study PRJNA326480) | marine metagenome | isolation source: seawater | place: Pacific Ocean: South East | collected 2011 | reverse complement strand
TAAAAATTTTTTTATTAATTCTTATAAAAATTATTTGTCTTCCTTTTCGATAGAATTAGATAACACTACCAATCATGTAAAGCTAACTACATACCATCAGTCTCCATATACTGCTAAATTTTTATTAGATTTGTATAAAGAAAATATAAATTATTATATTAGAGACTTAAAATTAGACGATGCTAAAAAAGCAATAGTTTTTTACAAAAAGGAACTTGCTTCTTTAAAAAATCCTGTTTTAATGGAAAACATTTCTATGCGAATTTTGTCTGAGCTACAAACAGAGTTTGCTGCAGGTACTTCAAATGATTTTGTTTTTTCTTACATCGATTCTCCCAGAGTAAACCATAAAAAAGTAGGACCACCAAGAGCAATAATTACAATCTTTGGTTTTATCATTGGTTTTATTTTTAGTTTGATTTATGTTCTATTTAAAAGAGCAAAAGAGAAATATACATAATAATTCTGGAAGATAAAACATGAATTATTTTAAAAGAATTTTCAGATGGCTTTTGAAAAGGGTCCAAATAATAAATGAAAATTTAATATTAACTTTTTATAAGCTAAATACTATTTTTTTTTATTTTTTTAACCTAAAAAAGCCAAATAAAAATGACTTTTCTGAAAATCAAATAAAAGAATTTATTAATAATTATTATCAGGGATATTCTCACAAACATACTTTGGATGTTCTCTCAGAAATATGGAGAGAAATAGTAAGGAACAATTCATTAGATGTTTTAAAATTGATCGAGTCAAATAATTCCAAAAAATTGAAAAAACATTACGATAATTATCACGATTCTAGTCTTGCAATTGGCGCAGACGATTCTTCATTGCTGAAAAATCCATTTTTTAGGTTAAGAGCAGCTATAAGGCACAATTATCAATTGTATAACTATATGATTCACAAAAACTTCCTACCTCTACCTAACAAGTTTCAGCCAAATTTAGGTTTTAGATCCAAACTAAATAATGCAAAATTAGAAATCAAAAGTATTCTAGAACGATTACCTCCATCAATTGATATTAAACAATTTTACAGATTCAAAAGTTCAGATTTTGAAATTCCAATTGATTTTCTAGATCATCTCTTTTTCTTTGAAGTCATTCAGGAGTTCATTGGTAAAAAAAACCAAGATTTTATAGAAATAGGCAGTGGTACCGGGACCTTCTCTTTAATGCTAAGCGAAATCGGGCAACATAATTTATACATGATTGATTTAGCTCCATTTTTAATTATTCAAAATCTTTTATTAGGCAGCGCACACGAATATTTGCCATCAGAATACATAAAATATTCAACGCCAAAAAATATTAAGTTTGCTGTAAATCAAGATAGTTTCCCTGAAATAAATCCAATTGAACTAGAAAAATTGATTAAGTTTGTACATGATTGCAATGTTAAATATATTTTTTCTTATAATCAGACCTCTAACTATCGAAATCAGAGTGACTATAGAACAATTTTGTTATCTTCTGGATTTAAGGAAATCATCTCTTTTATAAGCCCAATGAGAGAAGGTTACAAAATTAAAATATTTGAACGAAAAGGTTTCTTAAATAATTAATTAGCTTTGATGAATAAAAGTTTCTATATTCTGGCTTCATCAAGCATTAATCAATTATTACGATTTTTATCAGTTTTTATTTTTATGACTTACTCTTCACCTGAAATTTACTCAGAATGGGTAAGTATTGCGCTTATTTTGCAGTATAGTTTATTTCTTCAGTTTGGTTCTCCGCAAGCAATGCACAGAGAAATTGCAATTTCCTATGGAAATAATGATAAAGACGGTATTTTTAATTTAATATCGTCAGCTATCATAAATTATTTCATTGCAACAGCTCTTTTAACAATCATATTATTTATCTTTAATAAGAGTGAACTAGTTATACCGACTCTTATTTATATTTCTTTAGTTAATATTGGAAATTTATTTCTCTTACAAACAAGGGCGAAGTTTGAGATTAAAAAATCTTCAATTGCAATGATCTTAGACGGATTTATATTAATTATTTGTTCATTAATACTTATTCCTAAATACGGAATTTTAGGTTTAATTTCAAGCCTTTGTGTAGGGTCATTGGCAAATGTATTAATTTGTTTTCCATACAGCATATTTAAATATCCTCTACCAACCAACCTCATCTCTAAATCTTTAGAGCTAATAAAAAATGGCGCCCCATTACTATTATTTAATTTTTTAGTCTTGATAAAAGACTCATGGGATTTTATTTTCATGAGATTTTTTTACTTTAATGAATATTCACTATATGCAACTTCACATATATTTGTTCGTGGAACAAGTATTTTTGGAAGTTTAATGGGCTTAATTTTGATACCCCTTATAGCTAAAAACTTTGGATCTTCAAAGCAAATTTATAATATTAAGAATCAACTTATAATTAAAAGATTAATATTCTATTTATTTTTCATTGTAATATTAGTGTCAATTATGTGGATACCATTATCTGATTTATTTTTGAAAAATTTTTTACACAACTTTTATGATTCCAAAGACATTGTCGCATACAGAACAATTTCAGGACTAATGGGATTGATTATTTTACCTTTTTATTTTTTCTATAATTCATCGAGACAACCATTAATCACTGTAAAGTACACATTCTTATCAATAACAATTTCACTGCTCACTTTTTTATTAATTTCGAACTTAATTGATATAAGCACGAGCTTAATTATTTCTATGCTAGTCAGTAACTTAATTTTGTTAGCCTTAATGAGCTCATATTTTTTTAAAAATATTAAAAGTACATAAAATGGAAATAACAATACTGGCAATTAATAACAAACATGGAGGAGGGCTAAGAGTTTTAAGACAAATCGGAGATGCTTTTTTACAAAACGGTAATAACGTCAATTATATTTTTTCTAAAAAAACAGACTCACCTTTTTTTAGTAAGACAAAAGCAAAATGTTTTTATCCTCTTAATTTTTATAGGGAAAATTACATTTTCACGTATTTTTCAATTTTTTTTACTGTATTTTATTGCAGAGCTTTTTTTTCAAAATCAAAAATTATTGTCTCCGATCCTTTTTTTATGCCCTTTATTTGGCTTCTACTAGGTTGTAATGTTTACAGATTTAGTCAAGCAGATGATCATAAGCTATTTGAAATGAATTTTAAAATTAGGTCAGGAAAACTTTTTAGTTTATACGATAATATTTTTAAGTTTTTTGAATGTCTGGGATCATATTTTCCTTATAAAAAAATATACTTTTCTTCAAAAGCTCTATTAAATAGTTTTAAAAATAGATATAGAAGTAATAATGTCAGTAATAGAATATCTAGACAGATCATTAATCCATGTGTAGAAAATATCTTTTTTAAAGATTCAATTAAACCTTGGTTTAATAAAGAAAAAATTGTCATTGGCACAATTCTGAGATCACACCCCTCTAAAAGAGCAATTGATTTCATTGATATGGTAAAAAAATTAGATCATAAAAGGTATATTTTTAAGGCAATTGTTTTTAAAGATGAAGTTAATCTGATACGTAAAAATATTCTAGATTTTCAATCTAATCAATCTATTGAAATACAAACTTCAAGAAACGATGATGAGCTCTCAAATTTTTATTTATCTTTAGATATCTACATATCTACAAGTGAGTTCGATGGATTTGGATTGCCTGCACTTGAAGCCATGGCCTCCGGAAAGATTGCTGTGATTGCAAAAAATCAGGGTATTATTAACTATGCAAATGATGAGATAAATTCTTTAATTTTTGAGCCACGAAATGTAAAACAGTTAATTGATAAGATATTAAAAATTGAAAGAGAAGATGTTTTAAGAAAAAAAAATATCTTCTAATGCATATAAAACTGCAAAAGAATTTTCGATTGAAAACTTATCAAAAATTTTAAAATCATTTTAAATTATGTTTTTTTCAGCTTCTGTAATAATTTTTAACACGAATAAAGACGATTTAAGAAATTGTTTATTTAGTTTGCTAAAAAGCAAAATGATTGGAGTTATAGTGATAGTAAATAATGGAGAGCCTCAAGTTATTGATATTGATGATTCAAGGATTCATTTAATTCAAAACAAAGATAATGTTGGGTATGGAGCTGCTCAAAACATTGCGGTCAACTATTTGACTAAGCATTACTCATACAAATACCATATTTTTTGTAATCCAGATGTTTCATTTGATGAATTAATAATTGAGAAATCCTATGACTATCTTCAGAATAATGATGATGTTGGAATGCTTGGCCCTAAAATTACTTTTCCTGATGGAAGTTTATATCCCTCAGCAAGGTTGCTACCTTCTGCTATGACACAATTTTGTAGATTTTTTTTAAAGCCTGCAGCCAATTTCTTTAAGTATGAGCTTAATGATTATAAATATGACGTTGAATTAGAAATACCTTTTGTATGTGGGGCATTCTCAATAGTAAGGATGAATGTATTTGAAGATGTTGGATATTTTGATGAGAGATTTTTTCTTTATCAAGAAGACATAGATTTTTCACGAAGAGTTCACATGAAATACAAAACTATAATATATCCACAAATAAATGTAGTACATAAACTCGGAAGAGAATCTCATAAAAAAATCAAGATCATGATTTATCATGCTATTTCAATTATTAAGTTTTATAACAAGTGGGGATGGATAATAGATAAAGAGAGAAGAAATATAAATCGTAATTGCTTACACCAAGTAAAAAAGATTTATTCTAAAAGGGTGGAACTATGATGTTTGAATTAGGTAGTTTATTTTTTATTTTGATTTTTATCTCTTTACTAAAATTTCTTGCACCAATCATAATATTTGGGTCATCATCGCTTTTGGTGATTGGCTCATCTAAGATCATTATATCTGTTCCAGGGACATAACAACCAATTTTTAACTTTGTAAAGTCAAATGCACCATCAAAGATATGTTTACCATTTTTGGTATTTATACCAAGCATATTCAACATCATCACTGTTTTAGCTGTTACTCCCCAAATATAGTTTTTTTTTGAACTTAATTCATTAAAAAATAGTTCACACTCATATAACCAGTTTTCAATATCTTTCTTAAGATATATATGATCAAAACTTTTTTGTTTAACCTTAGTTTTGCCTGTCATTTTTGCTTTTTTTAACAAAACACCAAATGAACCATTATGAATATCAAAATTTGTTACTTTTTTGACAGCAAAGCCATATCTAGAAAATATTTTTTCAATTGATGAAGGTGATAAAGCATAAAAATGTTCTAAATATAATTGAGAGTAATCTTTTTTAGCAATTGTGTTAGCTAAATCAGCATTTTCAATGTATATATATGAAATTTCAGATGCACACATAGATAATTCCCTTGCAATTTTTTCTGGATTAGGGACGTGCGCAAACATATGTCTCGCAATTATCAAATCAAATTTTCTAGTAAGCCCATAATCATTAATAACTTTTTCGTTAAAGAACTCATTAATGAATGTGATGTTATTTTCAGAATCTTTTGGAGCACTCGGATCTACTCCTGAAGCATTATAAACATTAGTTGAATTATATATTTTCTTAAGAAAAAGCCCATTGTTACATCCAACTTCTAAAATATTGTTAATATTTTTGCTTTGACATATTTCAGATATAAATGTCTCAATCGGTTTAAGTAAATTTGTATGAAAAGATGAATATGAATAATTCTCAAAAATTTTATCTGGCGGAATATCATGATAATTTTTAATACTTTGGCAATTTTCACAAAATAGAATTTCGCTATTTGTTTTTTTAACAAAAAATTTATCTTTTTTATAATTATTTACAATTGGAGTATCTTTAAAAGTTAAAATTTTTTTAAACTTTCCAGTTTTGCAAAGATTACATTTCATTATTCTTAAAGCTATTTTTCATAGAAAATATAGATAAAATCATTGTAATGAATATTCCAAAAAATGAATATGCGAATGGCATAACAGATGATAATAAAAAGTATGAAGTGACAATAAAAAGTGCCAGGTAATTACTATTAGTTAAATACAACTCGATAGAATTTATAAACAAATAGAGAAATACTAGGAGGTACAAACTAAAAAGAAAGAGCCCACCTGTTGCTAATGATCCTAAAAAAGAATTAAAAATTTTTTGATTGATTGCTGTACCCTCTGATGTAACCATAAGAATATTATAGGAAAATCCATGACCAATAAAGGGTCTCTCAAGCCAAAAATTTATGGTAGATGCAATGCCCTCTAATCTTGCTCCAGCAGAAGCGTCTTGAAAAAGAAGTTTTTGAATAATGTTTAAATTAAATTCATTTTCTCCAAGAAGAGGATAAAAAGAATATATTAAAAATAATGAAAATATTGTTAATGATAGTGAAGCTATTGGCTTATGAAATATGTAATTCAAATTTTTTAAAATTAAAAATGACATTAACGTAAACAAAATTAAATATGCGCCCCTTGTGAAGCATAAAAATATTATTAAAACACTTATAAAAGAAATCACATAGAAAGTCCTTGATAATCGAATGCCTGAAAATATATTTATACCTAATAAAATTGCTAGCTGTTGTGAATACCAGGTTGGTTCAGAACTAAGTCCAGTAGGCCTTATTACGTGATATTCCATATCTAAACCAGATGCATTTGAGAAAGGTATATATCCTGCTATTGCAAGAAATTGACCCAGCCCAATGCCAATTAAAAAAATGTTGATATCTTTTAAGTATAAAAAAAATCTTTTGAAGTCTATTTTGTATTCAACTATTAAAATTAATAAAGGCATACTCAATAACAAAATCCACTTAATAACATCTTCAATATTGATTATTGGCCTAATTGATATTATGAGAACAATAGAAATTGATATCATCAAAAAATATAACCAAATTAAATTTAAAGATCCTTTTGAAAGATATAAAATAAAAAATTGATAAATCAAAAAAGTTATTAATGAAATATAGAAGATGTTTATAACGCCATAAGAGATGTCGTATCTATCTATTAGACTCATTGCTAAAAGGAAACAAAAAAACTTATACGAAGTTTTAGTAGGCCTCAAATTATAATTTTTTAAAAGATATAAGGAATATACTATAAATAAAATTGGAAGCAGAATTAAGATTTTCGAATATGAGGCGATTATCACTGAAGTAACTCCCAAAATTAATTTAATTAGTTCATTCACGATTCAATTTTTTACTTTAATGATTTTTTAATTTTAATATATAATAAGCATTTAATTATAAGTGTGAAAACTCTTACTATGTCAAAATATATAATTCAATTTAATGAAGCTAACTTTGACTTGATTAAAAAATATACAAATGAGCATAATTTACCAGGTTTTAAAAAAATCCTAAATATGCCTTCATTTTTCGAAACTGTATCAGAAAAAGAATATAAAAATCTTGAACCATGGATCCAATGGTACTCATTTTATACCGAGTTACCATATGATAAGCATAAAGTTTTTCATTTAGGTGATTGCACAAAAAACAATCACACTTCTTTTATTTCTAAAATTATCAATGACAACAAAAAAGTTGGTGTTTTCGGTGCAATGAATCATAAGTATGAGGAAAATGCAAAAATTTTTATTCCAGACGCATGGACTAAAACTGATAGTGATAATAGCTTTTCATCAAGATCGGTATCAAAAGCTATATCTAGCATTGTAAATAATAATGCCAGAATGAAGATTTCATTCAAAGACTTCATTGGAATATTTTTTTTAATGTTTAGACCTTTTAAGCTTAAGAATATAGTTATGTCTCTTTTTTCTTTTATCAAAAAATCTCGAGATGAACTTGCCGCTCATTTTGACATATTCTTCCTTAATTACTCTTTTTTTCGTTCAAAGAAATCTGAATTAGATTTTTCAATTATTTTCTTAAATGGTCTTGCTCACACACAACATCATTATTTGCTTAGCTCAAAATATGTTGATGGTAGTAATCCCAAGTGGTATTCAGACTCAAAAAAAGATCCAATTCTAGAATGCATTAAGATTTATGATAGAGGATTTCAAGAATTGTTAAAAAATCTTAATGATAAAGATGAGGTTTGGTTTATCACTGGTTTAACGCAAGAACCTTTTAAGAAACCAATAAATTATTGGAGGTTCAAGAATCATAAGAAAATTTTAGCTAAATTTTTAAAAGGTAAATTCATTTGCAATCCAAGAATGACAAGAGATTTTGAGTTAATCTTTAATAATAAAGATGTTGCAAAGAAATCCGAAGAAATTTTAAAGGATATTTTAGTTGAGGATGATGAAAATTTATATAATGCATTTGAAGCTATTGTAAGAGACGAAAATACTTTATTTGCTACATTTTCTTATTCTGGGTCAATAAGTAACCCACACTTAATATATGGTGATACAAAATTTTGTTTAGAAAATTCAATCGATTTTATTGCAGTAAAAAATGGAGGACACAGCGATAAAGGTTGGATTATTTCAAACCAAAAAGTTGATTTGCCTAATAAACATGCCATACCAATTTGGGATGCATCCTCAAAAATGGGATTATATTGAAAAAAAAAATTCTCGTAACTGGGGGAGCTGGCTTCATTGGCAGTGCTTTAATAAGATTTCTACTGTCCGAGACTGAGAATAAGGTAATTAATCTAGATTGTCTTACTTATGCAGCCAACCTTAAATCTATCCCAAAAGATATTATTAAAAAAGATAGATATGTTTTTGAAAAAGTTAATATATGTAATAAAAAAACATTAAATGAAGTTTTTTTAAAATATGAACCAGATTATGTTATGCATTTGGCTGCAGAGTCTCACGTTGATAAATCAATAGCAGATCCTGATCAATTTATTAAGACAAATATAATTGGTACATATAATCTTCTTGAATGTGCGCTGCAACAATGGTCACAATCAGGAAAGATTGATTATAAAAATTACCGGTTTCATCACATATCAACCGATGAAGTATTTGGAGAACTAAGTGCTAAAGAATCAAGTTTTCATGAAAATTCTCCATACAAACCTAATTCTCCATATTCTGCATCAAAAGCGAGTTCTGATTTTTTAGTCAGATCATGGGGTAAAACATATGATTTTCCATATGTTATTTCAAATTGTTCTAATAATTTTGGTCCATATCAATTTCCTGAGAAGCTAATACCACTAATTCTTATAAAGGCTATTAATGGAGAAAGTCTCCCTGTTTACGGTAATGGAAATCAAATAAGAGATTGGTTGTATGTAGATGATCACGTCAGCGCTCTTTATAAAGTTCTAACAGAAGCTGATGATTCTCAAACATTTAATATTGGGGCTAACAATGAATTACAGAATATCGAAGTTGTAAGAAAAATTTGCTCTATATTGGATGAACTTATTGAAAAAAAACCTAAAAATATAGAAAAGTTTAGTGAGTTGATAGAGTTTGTTGACGATAGACCAGGCCATGATTTTAGATATGCAATTAATAATACTAAGATTAAGCAAGATTTAAAATGGGAGCCCAAAGAAACTTTTGATTCAGGATTAAAAAAAACAATCCTATGGTACCTTGATAATAAAAAATGGTGGAAAAGTATTTTAGATGAGAACAATAGCACAAAAATTAATGGAGAGTTTTAGTGAAAAAGAATAAAGGAATTATACTTGCTGGAGGTTTGGGAACTAGGCTATATCCATTAACAAAATCTATATCAAAACAAATCTTGCCTATATATGACAAACCAATGATTTATTATCCTCTTTCAATACTTATGCTTTCTGGTATAAGAGAAATATTAATAATTTCTTCAGAAATACATTTAAATAGTTACAAAGTTTTATTGGGTGATGGCGATCAACTTGGTTTAAAAATATCATATGAGGTTCAAAAAGAACCTCGTGGTATAGCAGAGGCTTTCATTATAGGTGAAGAATTTATTGGTAAAGATGATGTAGCATTGATTCTTGGAGATAATATTTTTTATGGTGAAAGTTTTTCAGATAAACTTCAGACATCTTTTTTAAATCATAATGGAGCAACAATTTTTTCTTATCATGTCAATAATCCAGAAAAATTTGGTGTTATTGAGTTTGATTCAAACAAAAAACCATTAAAGATAATTGAAAAACCTGAAAAATATATATCCAATCAAGCAATAACAGGACTTTATTTTTATTCAAATGATGTTGTAGAAATTGCAAATAGATTAAAACCATCGCCAAGGGGAGAGTTGGAAATCTCAGATATTAACCAAATATATCTAGATCAAAATAGATTAGATGTTGTTCAGCTTGGAAGAGGTTTTGCCTGGCTAGATGCTGGTACCCACGAATCATATCTTGAGGCAGGATACTTCATTAAAACAATAGAAGATAGACAGGGCTTAAAAATTGGATGTTTGGAGGAAATATCGTTTAGAATGGGATGGATCTCAACAATTGAATTAGAGGAAGCTGTGAAAATCTACGGTAGAACAGATTATGGTAACTACTTAAATAAACTTCTAGAAAATGCAGATTGAAAGAACAAAAATCGATGACTGCTTTCTAATCAAGCCAAAATTCTTCGATGATAATAGAGGTCATTTTTTTGAAACCTATCGTCAAAATGTTTTTCAAAAATATATTGGAAAAGAAATTGCTTTTGTTCAGCACTCACATTCAAGCTCAAAGAGGAACGTTTTGAGAGGACTCCATTATCAGAAAACAAAACCACAAGGCAAACTAATTAGAGTTGTAAAAGGCAAGATTTTTGATGTTGCTGTAGATATAAGAGCATCTTCAAAAAGTTACGGAAAGTGGATTGGATTTTATTTGTCAGATGACAACAGCAATCAATTTTGGATTCCTCCTGGTTTTGCTCATGGATTTTGTGTAATTTCTGAAGTAGCACACATTACATATAGACTAACTGATTACTTTGATCCAACCGACTCTTATGCAATAAATTGGAATGATCCTGACATCAATATTGATTGGCCAACAAACAAACCAATCCTATCTGAAAAAGATAAATCTGCTCCTTACTTTAGAGATATAAAAAGTTGAAAATATTAGTTCTTGGTTCATCCGGACAGCTTGGTAAATCTCTGAAAAAATCCTTAATACGTCTAAATGATGAGATAAAATTTTTGAATAAAGATGAATTATCTCTAGAGAATTTTTATGAAGTAAATAAACTTTTAAATAATAAACCATTCAATATCGTCATCAATACTGCAGCTTATACAAAGGTAGATAAATCTGAACAAAATACTGAAAAAGCTTTCTTATTAAATCATTTGGCAGTTAAAAATCTCTCTCAAACTTGTTTTAAACTTGGTATTCTTTTAGTTCATTTTTCAACAGATTATGTATTTGACGGAAAGTCAAAAAAACCTTACAAAGAAAATTATGCAACCTCTGCAATTGGTTGTTATGGAAACTCTAAATTAAAAGGAGAAGAATCTATTATTAATTCTAAATGTAACTATATTATTATCAGAACATCATGGCTCTATAGTGAGTATGGAGAAAACTTTTTAAAAACAATTTTAAATCTAATACTCAAAAAAAATTTAGATAGAAAGTTATATGTAGTTAATGATCAAATTGGTAGACCAACTTGTGCAAATAATTTAGCAAATGCTACTAGGTATATTCTACAAGAAATAAATCTTAACCAAAGTATTAATCAAATTTTTCATTTCTGCGGAGATAAGATATGTTCGTGGTATGATTTTGCTAATGAGATATATCAAGTTGCAAAAGATTTAAAATTAGATGTTAAAAATAAACCTCATCCAATATCAACAGTAGACTATGATAATTTAACTAAGACTGATTCATATTATAGGCCTATGTATAGTGTTTTAGATAAAAACAAATTTGATAAAAAATTTAATTTTAATCATGAAGACTTAAGTGAATCAATTCTCAGAAATATAAAAAATCTATATAAATTAAAATGAAGATAATTGTTACAAGCGGGGGTTTTGATCCATTGCATATGGGACATATTTATTATCTCCGAGCTGCCAAATCTCTAGGAGACTATCTAATAGTTGCACTAAACAGTGATGAATGGTTAACAAAAAAAAAGGGCAAAAACTTTATGAAATTTGAAGATAGATTTGCTGTTATAAATAATCTGAAGATGGTTGATAAAGTATTGAAATTCAAAGATGATCAAATTGGAAGTTGTATCAATGCTCTTATTAAGGTTAAAGAAATGTATCCAGACGATGAAGTTATTTTTTGTAATGGTGGTGACAGAAATCAGCAAAATATTCCTGAGATGATTGTTAAAGAAGTTAATTTTAAATTTGGCGTTGGTGGAAATGAAAAAATCAATTCGTCAAGTGACATTTTAAAAAATTTCTTATATGAAAATGAAATGAGAGTATGGGGTAAATTTTTTAATTTGTTTGTGGATGACGGAATTAAAGTTAAAAACTTAATCGTTGATCCACAAAAAGGAATGAGTTTTCAAAGACATAAAAAAAGAAATGAAATTTGGTTTGTTTATAAGGGATCTTGTATTGTTAACTTCAGTGACGGCCAACCCGATTCTGCAAGAGAAATCAAGATAAATAATAGAGAAATTTTTAAAGTAAAAAAGGAATGTTGGCATCAAATAATAAATCCATATAAAGAACCTTGTCACATTATTGAGATACAGTATGGCGAGTATACAGAAGAAGACGACATTGAGAGACTATCCTTTTATGAGGGAGAAAATGATACAAATTTTTGATATTTCAATAGAAAAGCCATATGAAGTTTTTACAAGATATTATGATAAAGCTTTAGAAGCTGAACAAAGAAATATTGAAGCAATATCTATAAGCTCGTTTAATAAAGAAAAAAATGAAGTTGAATCAAGGTATGTAAATCTCAAGTATATCCTTAAAGACGAATGGATATTTTTTTCGAACTATAAATCAAGAAAAGCTACAGATTTTAAAAGTCACAATCAAATTTCAGTTCTATTTTACTGGAGCAACATTGATACGCAAATTAGAATGAAAGCTAAAATAAAAAAAGCAAGCTCAGATATCTCTGATAACCATTTTTTAAAAAGAGATATAAAAAAAAATGCTTTAGCAGTAAGCTCTTACCAATCTAAACAAATAGATAGTTATGCAGATGTAATTAAAAATTATCAATTATCTTTTAAGAACATAAAAAATGAACCTAGACCTTCGTTTTGGGGAGGATATTCATTTACCCCATATTATTTTGAATTTTGGGAGGGGCATAAATCAAGGATAAATAAAAGAATATCTTACAGATTTGATGACGAAGACTGGAACAAAAAAATACTTCAACCTTAAAAATATATTTGCGATATTAGATTTTTTGTTTAAACTATTTCAAATGTTCATAGTATTAAAACTAAATCTTATTTCTTAATAGACTTTGTTTACTAATCATACAAATCATAAAGGCCTTTATCATTAGTCGTTATCAAAAAAATTCTGTTCCTGTAAATGAAAATATTGAAGCATCTGAGGTAATGCTTATTGATAAAAATGGAAAAAAAGTTGGCATAGTTTCATTTGAAACTGCTATTGAAGAAGCAAAAAATTCATCATTAGATTTGGTACAAATGTCTTCAAGTGGAGAAAATCCAATTGTTTGTAAGCTACTTGATTATGGCAAACATATTTTTTATAAAAAAAAGAGCAAAGCCTCTTCAAAATCTAAATCAAAAAAAAATACAGTAAGAGAAATTAAATTTAGACCATCAACAGATGTGGGCGATTTTAATATAAAATTAAAAAAGATCAAAAGCTTTATTAATAGTGGAGATAAGACTAAAATATCTGTCCGATTCAGAGGAAGAGAAATTCTCAATAGCGAAATGGGACTAAATATATTAAAAAAAATAAAAGAAGAGCTTAGTAATGTTGCTCAAGTTGAACAAGAGCCTGCTCTTGAAGGAAGACAATTACTAATGATACTTTCGCCTTTAAAATCAAAAAAATAGTAAAATGGCATATAAACTTAAAACACATTCAGGAGCAGCAAAGCGTTTTAAAAAAACAGGTTCATCAATTAAAAGTCGAAGTGCCAACAGAAATCATATTCTTACAAAACAATCCACTAAAAGAAAAAGACATAACAGAGGCCTTAATAAACTAGAGGGTATTGTTTTAAGAATTGCATCCAAATTAATAAATAAATAAGTATGACTAGAGTAACTAAAGCTGTAACAGCAAAAATTAAACACAAGAAAACTTTAAGACTTGCAAAAGGATATTATGGTGCAAGAAGTAATCTTTTCAAAACAGCTAAACAGTCAAACATAAAATCTTTACAGTATTCATTTAGAGATAGAAAAACCAGAAAAAGAAATTTTAGGTCACTATGGATTTCAAGAATTAATGCTGCATCTAGGGAACAAGGATTGTCATATTCTAATCTTATAAATTTGTTAGACAGAAAAAAGATTGTTCTTAATAGAAAAGTACTTTCTGAAATTGCTATATTTGATAATTCAACTTTCAAAAAAATTGTCGATATAGCTTCAACATAATAGATATTAATGTCAGAGTATAAAGACATTAAACCTCCAGCTATATATAAAAATCAAGGTTCGCTTCATCCTATCAATCAGACAAAAGATTTTATTATTAATTTTCTTGCCGATTTTGGTTTTGAAACTATTAGCGGTCCTGAGATAGAGACAGAGGAGTTTAACTTTGATATGTTAAATATAAAAAAATCTCATCCCGCCAGACAAATGCATGATACTTTCTATGTAAGTAAAAAGTCTAATCTATTAAGAACTCATACTTCCCCAGTTCAAATTAGAGGGATGTTAGAAAGAAAACCACCTCTTAGTTTTGTCTCAGGCGGTAAGGTTTATAGAAAAGATGACGATGCAACACACCTTCCCATGTTTCACCAAATAGAAGGCATATATATTAATAAAGATGTTAGTTTTGCCAATTTAAAAAGCCTTATATACAAGATAGTCCATATGTTATTTGATGACAAAGTTGAAATTAGATTTAGACCTTCATATTTTCCTTTTACCGAACCATCGGCTGAAGTAGATATATTATCTAATGATGGAAAATGGCTAGAAATTTTAGGTTGCGGAATTGTAAACCCAATTGTTTTAGAGAACTGCAACATTAACTCAAACAAATACTCTGGCTTGGCATTTGGTTTAGGTATAGAGAGAATTTCAATGTTGAAATATGGAGTAAGTGACATCAGAGATTTTTATAAATCAAATTTAGATTTTTTGGATCAATTTAAATGAAAATTGCTTTTAAACATATTAAACAAAGCATTAAAGAAAATATTAAAATTAATGATTTGTCTGAAAAGTTATTTCAATTAGGTCATGAACATGAGTTAAATAATGAAATTTTTGATTTTGAATTTACTCCCAACAGAGGAGATTGTCTATCCTTAAGAGGTTTGCTGAGAGATCTAAGTGTTTTTTACGATGCAAACATAAATAAAAATATCTCAGAGTTAAAATTTAACAATCTTGAACTCAAATTTATAAATAAAGTAAAAAACTGTTGTCCAAAAATATCTTTTCTAAAGGTTGAAATAGATAAAGCACCCGACATGTATGACGAAGAACTTGAAAGCTTTTTTGTAGATCTTGATAATAAAAAAATTAATTTTTTCACTGACGTATCAAACTTTATATCTTATGAAACAGGACAACCTACTCATTGTTACAAAGAATCTGCGCTGAAAGATAATATTATTCTTGATCGTTTAAATTTTGATACAAAATTTAGAACTTTAATTGGTAAGATTATAAATCTTAACAAAAATGATTTAGTTTTTTATAACAACGAAAAAAAAATTATAAATGTTGCTGGAGTCATGGGAGGTATTGAAACTGCATGTGAAAAAGATACAAGGTCTGTAATCATTGAATGTGCTTATTTTAATCCAGAGGAAATAATTGGTAAGACAATTAAATATGGAATTAATTCAGATGCCGCCTATAAATTTGAAAGAAGTACTGACCCTAGTTGTCACGATTATGTTTTGAGAAGATTTCTTAAAATTATTGAAAATCATGCAAACATTTTAAATGTTGAGCACTTAAGCCAAAATTCATTACCAAAAGACATTAAAAACAGTATTAATTTTGATCAAGAAAAAATTAATAAAATTATTGGCGCACAAATTAATATTGAGACTATTGAAATTTGCCTAAAAAAACTAGGATTTATTTTAGATGATAATTTAATTTACGTTCCAGGACATAGACATGATGATATAAAATCCCTCAATGACATTGCTGAGGAGGTTGCAAGGACAGTAGGTTATGACAACATTGAACCTCAAGCATTTAATATTTGTTCCAATAATAAATTTAATAATAAAAATAATATTGAGTTGAAGTTAAGAAGTTTTTTAACCAATAATGGTTTCTATGAGGTAATAAATGATCCATTTGTTTCAAATATGGACAATGATTCCATAGAAATCGATAATCCTCTTGACTCAAATAAGAAATATCTTCGAACCGGCTTGAAAAATTGTTTATTAAAAAATCTTTTATACAACGAAAGAAGGCAGAAAGACTCTATTAAGTTATTTGAAGTGTCTGATATCTATAAATCAGAACTAGGTTACAGTAAAAGAATGATTGGAATAATTGCAAGTGGAAGAGTGGACAAAAATTATGAAGATTTTACAAAGAAAATTAGTGAAGAATATTTGAGTAATATCCTAAAGAATATTATAACTTGCGGTAAACCTATTAAATTTGAGAACGTTTCAAGAGAAAATCTTAATTCAAAATCTAAAAATCCTATTATTTTTTGTGAAATCGAAATAAATACTCTTAAAAAAGTTAAATATAAAGATAGAAAGCTACAAAACGTTTTAAATTTTAGTTACAAGCCTATATCTGATTTTCCGACATCATCAAGAGATATTTCATTTTCAATAAAAGATTTTAATAATAGTAAAGTTCTACAAGATTATATTTTGAACTTTAAAAATGAACTTTTAAAAGAAATTTTTATTTTTGATTATTTTTTAAATCATAAAACTAAAGAAATTAAAATTGGATTTAGATTTATATTTCAAGACACAAACTCCACAATTACTGAAACTCAAGTAAATAATATTATGAGTGGTATAATTGACGAAACAACTAAATTGAATGGGGTTTATGTCCCAGGTTTAAGTTAAATTATTTGAGGAAATCTTAAAAAAATGAGTAGGTTTAATTACAAGTTATTATTCATTTTATTTGCAATTTCGCTGAGTTCGCAAGAGTTCGATGAAAGTTTTTTAAATAGCTTGCCAGATGATTTAAGAAAAGACGTTTTGAAAAGAGCAGGTGATAAGGCTGATAATTCAGATGAAAATTACAGCTCATATGAAAATTCATCACAATTAACAGTTACAGAAGAACTCTCTTTTCTCAAAAAAAGAATTGAATCAGACTTAATAGAGCTTGAAAAAAGGCTGAAAAGCGATGAGAAACTCATTCTTGATGAAGAATTAATGCTTTTTGGAAATAACTTTTTTAGTACGTTTCAAACTTCATTCATGCCTGTAAATGAACCTAATCCTGACGGATCATACATATTAGATGTTGGTGATATATTAAATATTCAACTAATTGGTCAGCCTAGCTATGATAGAAAATTTTCAGTCAAGGGAGATGGTTCTGTAAATCTTCCTGATATTGGCAAAATTTTTATATCCGGACTAAGTTTGAATGATGCATCATCAATGATTAAATCCAAAGTAAACTCAGCTTTTCTTGGAACAGAAGCATTTATAAGTATTGATAGAATAAGAGATGTTAGCGTTTTACTCACTGGCAACTCTAAGAATCCAGGTATATATACTCTTAAAGGAAACTCAAATATTCTTCATGCACTCTCAGCAGCTGGAGGTGTGAGTGAGTTTGGCTCTTTCAGAGAAATTAATCTTATAAGAAATAATAGTGTTATTGAAACATTAGATATATACGACCTGCTAATAGATGGCAAATATAACTTAAAAAAACGCTTGAGGTCTGGTGACATTGTTTTTGTTGAACCAAGAAAGAATGTCATCACAATTGATGGGGCTGTTAAAAGACCAGCAAAATATGAAATTAGTAACGACCAATTTCTTGATGACGTAATAAGATATGCTAATGGAATCAAACAAACTGCTGATTTAGAAAATATTACACTGGAAAGAATACTTGATGGAAGTCTAAGAACAATACCAGTTGTTAGTGAAAAACAATTTAAATCAATTACACCGGTAGACGGAGATTTGATTTATATAAGAGAATTTCCATATAGAAGTGCCAAAATATCTGGTGCAGTCAAAAAACCTGGATTCTATATTTTAGCAGCAGGTGAAACAATTGATGATCTTATTTCAAAAGCAGGTGGCTATAATTCAAATGCTTATCCATTCGGCGCAATATACTTAAATAAGGATGCCAAAATTATAAACGAGAAATCAAAAAATATTTTATATGATGAATTTTTAGATAATATTATTGCAGTTAGTCAACAAAACATTGGAAATAATTTTGATTTAACTCCAATTGTAAAACTTACAGAAGAAATTAAAAATACTGATGCATCAGGAAGGATCGTTATTGATTTGCTATCAAATGAAAATAATGAAATTCAACAAGTTCAGGTAAAAGAAGGTGACCAACTTATAATTCCTGAACTTAGCAACAATGTATATGTTTATGGTGAAATTTCAACAGAGGGTTCTGTAATGTACTCTCCCAATAAAGATATTGAGTATTTTGTTGATAAATCTGGAGGTTTTAAAAAGTTTGCTGATGTAAATTCAATCTATATTCTTCATCCAAATGGAGAGTCAGTTCGTTATGAAGCTAAAAGGAATATTTTTGAGTCACAACCAAGAAGCGAGATCAGGGTTTATCCTGGATCGATAATTTTTGTTCCTAGAAAAATAGATGAATCTACTTCTAGAAGATTAGCAACTCAAGCCTATGTATCTATTTTAGGCAATCTTGGAATTGCTTTGGCATCGTTGTCTTCGATAAATAATAATAATTAAAAAAAAAGATGAATGACTAACTATGTCAGAAATTTAAGAAATTTTTGCTTTTTTTCATTTATTTTATTTAATTATCTATCAGCTGATAATTTCATTACAAACACATATAACAATCATGGATCTGTAGGATTAATAAATATGCCAACTGCAAGATTTTACGATGAGTCAGTTCATGGAATTACCCTTTATGACGGCAGTCCTGATCAAAAAATAACATTAACATCAAATCCTTATGATTGGTTTGAAGGATCTTTTTTTTATACAAATATTCAAGGTAAGCCTTATCCAGGTTTTGAGTACCAAGATTACAAAGATAAAGGATTTAATGTAAAACTAAGACTAAAAAAAGAGGGAATTTTTCCTGCTTTGGCTGTTGGCCTAAATGATTTTGCAGGCACGGGTTTTTACAGTTCTGAATATATAGTTTCCAGTTATGGCATAAATAATTTAGATATACACTTTGGAATTGGATGGGGTCAGTTAAGCGGAACAGAAAATAGCATTGAGAATCCATTTAAATATATTAATGATTCTTTTAAAACGAGACCAGTAAGGTTTGAGGGAGAAGGTGGAACTTTTAATCCGTCTCAGTATTTTTCGGGTAAAAAAGCTTCACCTTTTTTTGGATTATCTTACGTTTTAAATGATAATTTTTTACTTAAATTCGAAAGAGATACAATTCTTGTTAATGGTCCAAGAATGCCATATGAAAAAAGAGAAAGTGATTACTCTTTTGGATTAGATTACTCAATAAACAACAATTTCTCAGTTGGCGCATCTTATGAGAGAGGTGGTTTTTTATCTCTAAAATTTATTTACAAAAATAATCCAAATTCTTATGAAAAATACGAATATCAAGGACCAGAAATTAAAGAAAATGATGACAAGTATACAAAATTAATTAAAAATTTAGAAAATAATGGCATTGGTGTAAAAAAGATTACTGAAACATCAAAGACCATAGGATTAGAATTAACTCAATTTATTCATCCCAATTTAAACCTAGTTGAAGAAATAATATCTGAAGCTTCAAAAAAATCAGGAATTAACAAAGCTATAATAACTGATATTGAAATTGCAAATCTTAAGGCAGTTTCAGAAATTAATGATGTATTTAGAATTAACGCAAAAACAATTTATGAGAGGCAGACGACAAATAGAGTAAACACAGTTACTCAGGCAAAATTAAGACCATTTTTTGCATCAAGAGAGGAATTTTTTAAAGGCGCTTTTCTAATCGAGAATGATACAGAATTTATTCTTAGAGAAAATTTATTTTTTAATGTTAACCTTAAATATAGTCTTGCAGATAACTTTGATGACTTTAGATTCCCACCTCAATATACTTATCCAGCTCAAGTAAGGTCTGATGTTAAACAATATTTAAAAAATATTGACGAAGGCATCTTGATTGGAAGAGCGCAATTAGATTTTCATATTACTCCAAAGAAAGATCATCATTTTATGTTTACAGGTGGAATTCTTGAAGATATGTTCTCAGGAGTTGGGTTTGAATATCTTAACTTCAAAGAAAACAACAATTATTCTTTTGGAATTGAAATATTTAACGTTAGAAAAAGAGACTATAATTGGGGTTTTGGTCATCTTAACTATGAAAATACATTAATTACAGCAAATTTTTTCTACAGAAATTATGGATTAATACCTTTTGATCTTAAGATTTCAGCAGGTGAATATCTTGCAGGAGACATAGGCTCAACGATAGAATTTTCAAGAACCTTTTCAAGTGGTGTGAGTTTTGGAGCATTTGCAACTTTCACTGACGTTTCTACTGCTCAATTTGGTGAGGGAAGCTTTGATAAAGGCATTTTTTTTAATATACCAATTTTTGGAAATTCAATCGCATATACTTGGAGGCCATTGACAAAGGATCCTGGAGCCAGACTACTAAGAAGAAATACGCTCAATGATTTATTGGTCAGATTGAAACCCATTAACTAATTTTTATTTACAAAAATGTTAAATATAAACAATTCATGTGTAAAACATACACAAATTAGTGTTATTTTAGTAAAAAATACAGTATCATTCACTCCCAGAGTTTTTAAATGCATATATTTAATTACTTAATTATATTAAATAGCAAATAGAGGTAAAGGCTATGAAAAATATACTACTATTAAGTTTATCTTTTATTATACTTGGACTTAATGCAGATTTAAGTCCAGAAAAAATATCTGAGATAGAGCGAAAAGTTAGTTCTATGGGGATAAAAGAGCTACAAGACAGACGAGTTTTTCTATTAAATGAACAGGCTATTCTTACTAATCAATTAGATACTACACAAAATCCTTCAACTATGAAGGCTTCTTCTGAAGAATTAGCCGCTGTTAATGCTGAGTTAGGTGCTATACAAAAAATTCTTGCAGGTTTAGTTGTAGCTGGATTACTAGCAAATGCTTCAGATGATGGATATGACGATAACGTACCACCTGTAATTACAATTATTGGAG
>MDTG01421489.1_pt1 | contig 21432 bp, 20 predicted proteins | sample 811421 | NCBI WGS metagenome assembly MDTG01 (sample SAMN05326645, study PRJNA326480) | marine metagenome | isolation source: seawater | place: Pacific Ocean: South East | collected 2011 | reverse complement strand
CAGACTTTCCTCTATTATGAAAGTCTAATGCCTCTTTATCAGTGTAGTGATCAATTTTTGATTTTTTTGTCATTAAATTTTGAGTATGTAATATAAATGACATTAAATCACTAATAATTTTGGCTTAATTATGAATTTACTATCTTCAACATCAATTTTTAGTTTTTATACATTACTTAGTAGAATTTTAGGCTATTTGAGAGACATTATTATAGCTATTTTTCTTGGAACAAGTGTATATGCGGATGCTTTTTTTGTGGCTTTTAGACTTCCAAATACTTTTCGTAGATTATTTGCTGAAGGTACATTTAATGCAGCCTTTATTCCCAGCTATGCAGAAGAAAACTTAAAAAGCAAAGAAAGAGGGAAGAAATTTGCAGATGAAGTTTTTAACCTTCTTCTAATTTTTTTGATTGTCACAGTTTTGCTAATAGAAATATTTACTCCCTTTTTAGTTTATATAATAGCTCCAGGCTTTTACAATAATCCTGACAAATTTTCTCTAGCAGTAGAATTAACGAGGATTACATTTCCTTTTTTGCTTTTCGTGAGTTTGTCATCATTATTATCAGGAGTATTAAATACAAATAATAAGTTTGCCGCTGCTGCCGCTGCGCCAATTATTCTTAACATTATTTTGATTTTATCAATGATAATTTCTTTTTATTTAAAATTAAATTTTGCAAAGAATTTATCTATAGGCGTTACATTAGCAGGAATATTACAATTAATTATTCTTCTATTTTTTACAAAAAAATATTATTTCCCATCAATCATATTAAATTTTAGGATCAGAAATAGTCTTAAACGTTTCTTTAAAAAACTTTTACCCAGCATTTTTTCTTCTGGGGTAACCCAAATCAATATACTTATTGGGACTATAATAGCCTCATTTCAAACAGGCGCAGTATCTTATTTATATTATGCCGATAGAGTTTATCAAATTAATCTTGCAATTGCTGGCATAGCAGTTGGAACTGTAGCTTTACCAAGTTTAACAAAGAGTATTAAAAATAATGATAAAAATAAGGTTAATTTAATACAAAATAAATCAATTGAATTATCTTTATTATTATCACTTCCAGCCACGTTTGGACTTTTGATAGCATCAAATCAAATAGTGAATTCTTTATTTGGATATGGTTCTTTCAATGTATTAGATATTTCTAATACATCACTTGCACTAATTTATTTTGCGTTGGGCGTTCCAGCTTTTGCGTTAATTAAAGTTTTATCTAATTTTTATTTTGCAAGAGATAATACAAAATCACCCTTTTATATATCTTTTATAAGCATGATTTTGAATATTCTGATAAGTATTTCTTTTTTTAAAAAATATGGATTTATAATAATACCTATTGCCACTTCGATCTCAACCTGGGTAGCAGTATTAATTTATTTTTACTTATTAATAAGCAGAAAAATTATTAGCTTCGAAAATAAAAACTTAATTAATTTTTTTAAAATTTCTTTAGCTGCATTCTTAATGTGCTTTTTCTTACATTTTGGTTTAGATTATTTTGAGGATAAGTTTAAATATGCTTATAATTTTAAATTAATTTATTTACTTATTGTGGTAAGTTTATCTGCAGGTATATATCTGTTAGCAGCAAATCTTTTAGGAGTGTTAAATTTAAAAAATTTTAAGTTAAAATGAAAAATAAAGAATTAACATTTTCTGGCGTTCAACCAACTGGAAATCTTCACTTAGGAAATTATTTAGGTGCAATGAAAAATTTTGTTAGTTTGCAAAATAAAATGCCTTGTATTTTTTGCGTTGTGGACTTACATGCAATAACAGTATTTAAAAATCCAAAAGAATTAAGAGAAAATATACTTGAAACAACAGCAGGTTTTATTGCTTGTGGCTTAGATTTTAATAAAAGTATAATCTTTAACCAATCCTCAGTAAGTGGGCACAGCGAACTAGCTTGGATACTTAATTGTGTTTCAAGAGTTGGTTGGATGAATCGAATGACACAATTCAAAGAAAAAGCTGGATCAAATAAAGAAAATGCAAGCGTAGGTCTTTATGTCTACCCAAATTTAATGGCAGCAGATATTTTGCTTTACAAAGCCACCCACGTTCCAGTCGGAGACGATCAAAAACAACATTTGGAATTAGCAAGAGATATTGCTCAAAAGTTTAATAATGATTTTCAAAGCAAAAATTTTTTCCCTTTACCAGAACCTTTAATACAGAAAAATCTTTCAAGGATTATGAGTCTACGAGATGGTAAAAAGAAAATGAGCAAATCTGAAGAATCAGAATATTCCAGAATTGATTTAAAAGATAGTGAAGATGAAATTAAAAAAAAAATAAAAAAAGCCAAAACCGATTCTTTGCCGATCCCCGAAAAACTATCAGAATTAATTAATAGACCTGAGGCCTTAAATCTTTTAAGCATATATTCTTTTCTAACTAATTCTAATTTAGAAACCACACTTAATTTAATGAAAGGTAAGGAATTCTCAAAATTCAAAAACGAATTATCAGATTTGATTATTTCAGTTGTTTGCCCTATTGGAAAAAAAATTGAAAATTTAAAAAAAGATAAGTCACATCTAATTAAAATATTGAATGAGGGAACTTCTAGAGCCAGTTTAATTGCAGAAAAAAACATAAAAGAAGTTAAGGAAATAGTAGGTTTTGTGTGACAAAATAATTAACGTTTTTTTTTCGCATATGATAAAATAAATTATGATACAAATTGAAAATACTCCAAATCCAAACGCTTTAAAATTTTTATCAACTAATAAAATTTCAGAGATTGGAACAAAAGAATTTCAAAAAACAAGAATTTCAGAAGTTGATAATAATTTTGTTAAAAGTCTTTTAAATATAACAGGAATAGAATTAATATTATTTTCAGATAATTTTTTAAGTGTAAAAAAAGAGGAAGATGCAAACTGGGAAAATATTAAACCATCAGTGATATCCTACCTAAATGACTATTTTCAAAAAAATAAAAAACCAATACTTCTTAAAAAAAACACAGAAGAGTCAAAAACTCATATTGATAAAAACAGCAATGAAACAATTAATCAAATTAATGATGTTTTGGAAACAAAAATTCGACCTGCTGTTGCAAAAGACGGCGGAGATATAAAATTTATATCTTTTGAGAAAGGGGTTGTAAAAGTTGAACTAAAAGGTAGTTGTTCGGGATGTCCAAGTTCGATGATGACATTAAAAAAAGGTGTTCAAAATTTGCTTAAACATTATGTAAAAGAGGTCACATCTGTAGAAGCAATATAGAACAAAAATGAAAAAAAATATTCCATATCGAGAACAATTAGTTGAATTGTCTAAACTCTATAAAATTCAAGAAATAAAAAATTATATAAATTCAAGAAAAAAACTTACGACCTCTCAAATTGAATTAATTTTGCTTAAAAACAAAGTTAGATTGCCAGAGCAGAGTTATAGTAAAAAAAAGGTTGCAGAGATACAATTTAAAGAGCAACTAGTTACAAATTTATTAGTAACTTGTTGTTTAATAGTTTTTCTAATCAGTTTGGTGAGTGTTAGGCCTTATATAAAAACAGTCACAAGCGAAATAAAATTTTCTTATGTAGCAAAAGAGTATAAGTCTAACCAAAAATTTTTATCAAATAAAAAAAACGATAATTTAAAAAACTCTGAAAAGGATAATAAAATTAGCCTTGATACTAGAATTACTTTGAATTTATTTGAAAATTTAAAATACGATCTTAAAAGCATTAGATTAGGAGCTAGTGTTAAACCAGTTTATCTTTCTAAGCTACCCCCTGATTTAAAAAACATTAAAAGCACGTCCAAAAGAAAAGATACTTTTATAAAAATAATTTTACCCTTAATCATTGATGAAAATAATAAAATTCTAGAAAATAGAAAAAAACTATTCAAAATTTTAAGCAAACCAGCAAATACAATGGGTGAAAAGCGTTGGTTGAAAAGACGTTTTGAAGATTATCAAGTAAAGAATGAGGACATTACCGAACTTAAATTAAGAATGGATATAATACCTGTTTCCTTAGCAATTTCCCAAGCAGCTAAAGAAAGTGGTTGGGGTACTTCTAGATTTGCTTTGCAAGGTAACGCAATGTTCGGTCAGTGGACATATGGAAAAGATGGAATTAAACCAAAAGATAGTGTTGGAACAGGACACAAAGTGTTAAAGTTCCCGATGTTGCGTTCATCTATAATGGCTTACCAAAAAAACTTAAATACCCATAAAGCTTATGGGGAATTTAGAGAAGAAAGAGCAAATATAAGAGAAAAAAATAAAAAATTATCTGGTTTAGATTTGGTAAATTACCTAGAAAGCTATGCAGCAACAGGTAAAGATTATGTTAAAATTCTTACAAGCATTATTAATCAAAATAGTTTAACAGATTTTGATAATTCAAATTTAATGAATACTAACAGAGATAGCTCATTAACTTTATAAATTAGAAATTACAAATTGAATACCTAGCCATCGCCACTCCCCCGTACTTTTTCTTGAAGAGCAATTAATTCTTCCTCTTTCCGTAGTAAATTTTCCATCTAAAAATATTCTTAACTCATTATCGTTTATAAATTCTATTTTAGATTTTCTCCATTTATTTTCTTCGTTTGAATAACAGTTAATATTTTTAATATTTGGACCATCATCAAAAAAAACAACTTTAACATCTGGTGGATTATTTTTATCCCCTATATATTTTTCTTCTGGAATTATTTTCTTATAAGGCAAGGGAATAGTTCTAAGTAGATTTTTAAATCTTTTAATTTCTCCATATTTTTCATTAATAGGAAATCTTGGAAGTGTAAACTTGTCTTTTGTTAGATCCATAACTCCTGAATGCTGACCAAATGCATAATTAAAACCTAGATCTTTAACAATTTTTTTATAGGAGTTTTTATATTCACCAAAAGGATATGCAAAAAAATCCGTCGTATGATTTAGTTTATCCTTAAATAATTTAATTGATATTTCTATATCTTTTTTGATCTCAGTGTCTGATTTATCAACTAGATAATCGTGAGAGTGACTATGATTTCCAATATGAACAAAATCAAATTTTAAAATTTCTCTTAATTCGTTCCAATTCATATAGCCGGGAGACCCAACAGTTTTAGTATTAACAAAAATAATGAATGGTATTTTCTGTTTTTTTAAAATTGGCCATGCATTTTTATAAAAAGACGAAAAACCATCATCAATTGTTAGTAAAATTTTCTTTTTATTATTTTTTTTATTTATAGCCTCTTTAAATTCAAGATATGTAATAAATTTAAGATTTGAGTTTTTAATGGTTTCAATATGTAATTTAAAGTCCTCAAGCCTAATATTAGTTGAAGGATATTTATTTTCTTCAAAACGGTGGTACATTATTGACATGACCCCCAGATCTTCCGAACTGTTTGCCTTCGAAAAAGAATTGTTTAATGAAAGAAAAGAAACTATAAATAAAAAAATGATAAAAGATTTTCTAATAATAAGTTTCACAGGCAAAAATAATTTTATTGGTTTAAAAATTAATAGTAATTTTTTCATTAAAAGATTTCAAACAAATATTAAAGATAATAAATTAATTGTGAATAATATATTGCAATTTACCAAACAAAAAAAAGCCAAAATTGATAAAAATTTTTCGGTTATTGTTAATCTTGGCCCGGGTAGCTTCTCAGGAGTAAGGATTTCGTTAGCAATAGGCAAGGGAATTGAGATATCAAAGGGTGCAAATTTATATGGGTATAAAAATGTCAATTTAAGGGAACTAAATCGTAAAAATATCGAGTTATTAATTATGAAAAATTTAATAGAAAAAAGTTTGATTAAACCAGTATATATAAGTTAAATTAATAAAAATTTATGAGTAAAATTGAAGAAAAATGTAAAGAAAAGGGAGTTCGACTTACAGAGCAAAGAAAAGTTATAGCTAAAGTAATATCTGACTCCAAAGAGACATTTGGATCAAAAGATCATCCAGATGTTGACGAGCTTCATAAGAGGGCATCCTTAATTGATAAAAAAATAAGTATAGCTACAGTTTACAGAACTATAAAACTTTTTGAAGAGTCTGGAATTTTAATTAGACATGATTTCAAAGAAGGAAAATCTAGGTATGAACCCACAACAGATGAACATCACAATCATTTGATAGATATCAATACTGGAGATATAGTTGAGTTCGTCGATAAAGATGTAGAAGATCTCCAGAAAAAAATAGCAAATAAATTAGGATATAAATTGGTTGATCATAAACTTGAACTTTATGGATCAAAAATTAAAAAAAAATAGAAAATTGCAAAAAAATTTTTTCATCAAAACTTTCGGTTGTCAAATGAACGAATATGATAGTAATCGTATTGCAGACTTAGTAAAAACAATCGGATATAAAAAAACAGATAATTTAGAAAATACTGATTGTTATATTTTAAACACATGCCACATAAGAGAAAAAGCAACTGAAAAAGTTTATCACGATATAGGTAGACTTAAGAAAAAATATAGAAATAAAAAAAAGCCAATTGTGTTAGTCACAGGATGTGTTGCCCAAGCCGAAAATGAGGAAATGCTTAAAAGAGAAACTTATATCGATGCGGTAGTGGGTCCTCAATCTTATCAAAATATTCCTAAAATTTTGACAAAAATAAATGATAATAAAAGAAAATTAAATTTTACAGATTTTGATGTAATTGAAAAATTTGATAAATTAAATTTGATTAAAAATCATGAATCTAAAATTTCATCTTTTATTACAATCCAGGAAGGTTGTGATAAATTCTGTAATTTCTGTGTAGTTCCCTATACAAGAGGAGCAGAATATTCTAGATCTTTAGATGAAATTTTAATTGAAGCCAGAGAATTAATTTTAAATGGAACGAAAGAAATTACATTGTTGGGTCAAAATGTTAATGCATACAGTTACAATAAAGGTAAAAAAATTCTAAGATTATCTGATATAATTAGAAGCTTAAGTAAAATTGAAGAATTAGAGAGAATTAGATATACGACTTCACACCCAAAGGATATGACGGATGATTTAATAGACTGTTATAAAGATGAAAAAAAACTTATGCCCTTTCTTCATTTACCTGCGCAAAGTGGTTCCAATACAATATTAAAAAAAATGAATCGTAAATACACTAAAGAGGAATATTTATTAATAGTAGAAAAAATGAGAAAAATTTCTCCCAACATACAGTTTTCTAGTGATTTTATAGTTGGTTACCCAGGTGAAACCGAAAAAGATTTTAAAGATACTGTAGATTTAGTTAAAAGGGTTGAATTTATTAACTCTTTTTCATTTATATACAATAAGAGACCTGGAACACCTGCTTCAAATTCAGTCTCTATTGAAAATAAAGTGCAAAAAGAAAGATTAATAATTCTTCAAAATTTGTTAGAGGATATTCAAAAAAATAAAAATAAAAAAAATGTAGGTAAATTTAAAAATGTTTTAGTAGAAAATAAACTAAAAAACCAAAGCAAATATTTTGGAAGAACGCCCGAATTAACCCCCGTAATTTTTGATGCAAACGAGCAAGACATCGGGAAAATTATTAAAATAGAAATAAAAGACTTCAATCAAAATTCTTTATTTGGATCAAAAATAAAAATAAACAAAGAGGTCGCCGCATAATGTTGGAGGCCAGAAATTTAGACAAACAAGTTCTGATCAAAAAAATAGACAATGAAACTCTGAGTATCAAAATATTTGATAATAAAATGTTGATGGCAGTAGTCGGTGAATTCAATAAAAACTTAATAGAACTAGAGAAATTAACAAAAACTAAACTCTTTTTCAGAGGAAATTCGATTACAGTAAAGGGAGATAAAAATTCAATTACAAACGTTTCTGAGTCTATAAAATATTTAGCTAATAAATTTCTAGTTACCAATTCCATAGAAAATGGTGATATAATTTCATCTATTAAAAATGATATGACATATTCAAACGAGAAAGATAAAAATAATATAAGACCATTAGGTCAGATAATCAAAACTCCTAAAAGGTCTGTTGTTCCAAGATCAAAAAAACAATCAGAATACCTGGAAGCTTTAATGAGAGAAAAAATAGTTGTATCCTTAGGGCCTGCAGGTACAGGAAAAAGTTATTTAGCAGTGTCAGTAGGTGTGAAAATGTTAATGGAAAAAAAAGTAGAAAGAGTTATTTTATCAAGACCAGCTGTAGAGGCCGGTGAAAAATTAGGTTTTCTACCTGGTGATATGAAAGATAAAGTAGATCCATATCTACGTCCTCTTTACGATGCATTATATGATTTGTTTGGATATGAAAAAATTCAAAAAAAAATTGAAACAGGAGAAATAGAAATAGCACCCTTGGCCTTCATGAGAGGAAGAACTTTAAAAAATTCTTTTGCAATATTAGATGAAGCTCAAAATGCTTCTTTAACTCAAATTAAAATGTTTCTTACAAGAATAGGAGAAAATTCTAAGCTTGTAGTAAATGGAGATCCATCACAAATTGATTTAATAAATAAAAATCATTCAGGTTTGCTAAAATCTCAATCGATTTTAAAGGGAGTAAAAGAAATCAAATTTATAGAATTTGACCATAATGATGTAGCAAGACATCCATTGGTTGCAAAAATAGTAGAGGCTTATCAAAAAAAAATTAATGATAAAAATTGATGTTTTTATTCAAGAAAAAAAGTGGAAAAAACATATCGTTAATCCTGAAAAATACTTAAAACAGCAAATCAATAAGATAAAAAATCTAATCCCGCTTATAAAGAACAAGAACATAAGCCTGTCAATTATGTTGTCAGGAAATAAAAATATTAAAAATCTCAATAAAAGATATAGATGCAAAAATAAAACAACAGATATTTTATCTTTCCCTTTTTATAAAAAAAATGATTTAAAAAAAAAAATCAAAGTTAACAAGAATACGTATTTAGGCGATATAATTTTAAATTATTATAAAATTAAAAAATTACATAAAAAAATTTTTATAAATGAATTTAACAAACTTTGGGTTCATGGATTCTTGCATTTATTAGGTTACAAACATTATAAAAATAAAGATTATTATAAAATGAATAAATTAGAAAAAGAAATTTTAAGTAGGATCGGAAATGCTAAATGATCAACTTTTTTAATAAAAGAATATTTATTTTATTTATTTTCCCAATTATTTTAGGTGGTATATCAGTTCTTAGCTTTCAACCTTTTAATGTTTTTTTATTAAATTTTCTGACTCTACCCGCATTATTTTACCTTATTTTGTACGTTAAAAAAAAATCTAAAAGTATTTATAGAAAAAAACCTTTTATTAAAAATTTATTTTATTTAGGAACCTCTTATGGATTTGGCTTTTTTTTCTTCGGATTGTACTGGATTATTTACTCAATGACTTTTGATGACCAATTTAAAATTTTCATCCCCTTTGGACTTTTTTTAATTCCACTTTTTTTGTCCATTTTTTTTTCTATTCCAATTATTATCTGCGGCACATTAATTGAGGAAAAAATATCATCTATTCTTTTTATAAGCCTTGTTTTTGGATTTGCTGATTTTCTAAGAGGATTTATACTTACAGGATTTCCATGGAATTTATGGATTTATAGCTTATCGTCAAGCATAGAGAATTTACAGCTACTAGATAGTTTGGGTTTTCTTACTTTGAATTTAATCACCATCACAATTTTCTTTATTCCTTCGGTCATTTTTATGAAGAATTTTAGTAAATATTTTATATTAGGAATTTTTATTACAATATTATTTTCAAATTATTTTTATGGATCATTTAAAATAAATTCCTTTAATAAAAATACAAAGAATTCAAATCAGACAATTAATTTCAAAATTGTTACAGCAGGTTTAAAATTATCTGAATTTAATGATCCAAAAAATGTGGCTTCAAAACTTATAAAAATGAGCGAACCTGAAAAAGAAAAAAATACAATTTTTGTTTGGCCCGAAGGTGCGTTTATGAGTGAATATTTTTTTAAAGTAAAAAAAAATGAAAAAATTAAAAAACTATTTAGAGATAATTTTTCAAAAAATCATTTAATAATATTGGGTGCAAGTACATTAAAAAAAAATACCTTAAAAGAAAAATATTTTAATAGTATGATAGTTGTTGATAATAACCTGAATATTGTTTCAAAATATGATAAAAAAAAACTTGTTCCTTTTGGAGAGTTTTTACCTCTTGAAAATCTTTTAAGTGGATTAGGTTTAAAAAAAATTACTCCTGGTTACTCATCATTTTCAAAAGGTGAAACAAAATCTTTATTAGAGTTTGATTTTAAAGAAATCAATTTAAAATTATTACCACTTGTATGTTATGAAATTATTTTTCATAATTTAATTGAGAAAAACAAAAATCAATTTGATTTAATAGTAAATATTTCTGAGGATGCGTGGTTTGGAGACAGCATCGGACCTCACCAACATTTTGCAAAAGCGATTTTTAGGTCTATAGAATCAAGAAAATTTTTAATAAGATCTGCAAATAAAGGAAAAAGTGTTTTCGTTGACCCTACCGGCAAAGTTATAAAGGTTTTACAACCAAACGAGTCTGGCAATATTGAGCTAGAAATACCAATTTTAGAAGATACGAACTATCAATACAAAAAAAGTTTGATATTTTTATTGCTTTTAATTACATATGTTCTTGCATTTTTTATTTTACGTAAATTAAAAATTTAATGAAATTTAATAATTATTTTTTTACAAGTGAGTCAGTTTCAGAAGGTCATCCAGATAAAGTATGTGATCGAATTTCTGATATGGTCGTAGATACTTATATATCAAAAGATCCTCAATCCAGAGTCGCTTGTGAAACACTCACAACAACTAATAGAGTCATTTTAGCTGGAGAAACTAGGGGCCCCGAAACTAAAAAAGAAGAATTGATTGAAAAAGTAAGAGGATGTATCAAAGATATAGGGTACGAACAAAAAGGATTTCATTGGAAGAATTGTAAAATAGATGTCCATCTTCATTCACAATCTTCTGATATAGCAATGGGAGTTGACTCTAAAGGAAACAAAGATGAAGGTGCAGGTGATCAAGGTATAATGTTTGGTTATGCATGTGACGAAACAGAAGTTTTAATGCCTGCCCCAATTTATTACTCACACAAAATTTTAGAATTAATGGCTTCAGATAGAAAAAAGGGAATTGCTGACAAATTAGAGCCAGATTCAAAAAGCCAAGTCACCATGAAATACGAGAATGGAAAACCAGTAAAAGTGACCTCGGTTGTAATTTCTACCCAACATTCCCCAGAAGTTGATCAATCACAGGTCAAGGAAATTGTCAGACCATATTTAGAAAAAGCAATTCCAAAAAGTTTGATTTCAGATTTAAAAGATGAAGAATTTTATGTAAACCCAACTGGCCAATTTATTATTGGAGGTCCCGATGGTGACACTGGTCTTACAGGAAGAAAAATTATTGTTGATACTTACGGAGGTGCGGCACCACATGGCGGAGGAGCTTTTTCTGGCAAAGACCCAAGTAAAGTTGATAGGTCAGCTGCATATGCTGCTAGATATGTTGCAAAAAACGTCGTAGCCTCAAAAATTGCAAAAAAATGTTTAATACAATTGTCTTATGCAATTGGAGTTTCAAAACCTTTATCAATTTTTGTTGATCTCTTCGATGGCGATGAAGAGAAAGCACAAGATGTTCAAAAATTAATTCAAGATAATTTTGATTTAAGTCCAAGAGGAATAAGAGAAATGCTATCGCTTAATAAACCTATATATGAGTGCACAGCAGCATATGGCCATTTCGGCAGAAAACCAGATTCAAAGGGCAGTTTTTCATGGGAAAAAACTGATAAAACAGGTATTTTTAAAAAGTAATTCTTGAAAAAGCTGAAATTTTAAATTAAAAACTAATTAAGTTATCTGGAATTACAAAATGGGCTTTTGCCCATTTTTTTTTAGGTGAAAGGAAAAAAATGCTTAATAGAGGTTTAGACAAACAAGAACTGCTAAGAGTTGTTGACGCTGTAGCGAATGAAAAATCAATTGACAAGGAACTAATCCTAAGCTCAATGGAATCTGCTATACAGAAGGCTGCGTATAGTAAATTTGGAACTGAAAATGAAATTGAGGCACAAATAGACCGAAAAAGCGGAAGTATAAAAATTCAAAAAGTTTTAAAAATTGTAGACAATGTAGAAGATCCTGCAAGAGAAGTATTGCTTAAGGACATTGAATCAGAAAAAAAGAAAAATATTGATCTAAAAGTTGGAGACAAAATATATGAAGAGCTACCTCAAATTGATTTTGGAAGAATAGCGGCACAAAGTGCGAAACAAGTAATTTCTCAAAGAGTTAGAGAAGCTGAAAAAAATAGGCAATATGAAGACTTTAAAGATAAAAAAGGTCAAATATTGAGCGGAGTTATTAAAAGACAAGAGTACAGCAATGTAATAGTAGACTTAGGCAGAGCCGAAGGAATAATAAGAAAAGAAGAATTAATTCAAAGAGAAATACTTAAAAATGGAGACAGAGTTAAAGCTTATTGTTTCGATGTCAAACAAGACGTTAAAGCGCATCAAATATATTTATCTAGAGCCCACCCGCAATTTCTTGCTAAATTATTTTTTCAGGAAGTTCCAGAAATATACGACGGTATAATTGAGGTTAAATCAGTTTCAAGAGATCCGGGAAGTCGAGCAAAAATTTTAGTTTACTCTAAAGACTCGTCCCTAGATCCTGTGGGGGCCTGTGTGGGAATGAGGGGAAGCAGAGTTCAAACAGTAGTTAATGAATTACAGGGAGAAAAAATTGACATAATAAAATGGACTGAAGATTTACCAACATTAGTTGCAGAATCCTTATCTCCGGCTGAAATTCAGAAAGTTTTAATAGATGAACAAAATAAAAGAATCGAGGTTATTTTGGGAGAGGAAAATCTAAGTAAAGCAATTGGTAGAAGAGGGCAAAATGTAAGATTGGCATCAAAGTTGATAGGTTATGAAATTGATATTTTAACTGACAAGGAAGACTCAGAAAGAAGACAAATAGAATTTAAAGAAAAAACAGAAAATTTTGTCAAAAATTTAGAAGTAGACGAGACTTTAGGACAACTTTTGGTTTCAGAAAATTTTCAAAGTGTAGAGGAAATTGCCCAGTCAAAACCTGAAGATATTCATAAAATTGAAGGAATAGACGAAGCAACTGCTTCTGAATTAATATCTAGAGCAACAGAAAGCTTGGAAAAAGAAAAAATTGAAATATCAAAAAAACTTATAGATCTAGGTGTTGAAGACTCACTTATTAATTTAAAAGGAATGACACAAGGTATGCTTGTTGTTTTAGGTGAAAAAAATATCAAGAAGCTTAAAGATTTTGCAGACCTATCTTCCGATGAGTTGATAGGGGGTTTTGATGAAATAAAAGGCAAAAGAATAAGAATAAACGGTTATTTAGAAGATTTTGCCTTGTCAAAAGAGGAAGCAGATAATCTAATTATGGCAGCTAGAAATATCGTTTTTAAAAGTTAATTAAAATGGAAAACAATAAAAATAAAAAAAAAACACTTACAATATCTGGAAATTTTGAAAAGAAAGCATCTACATTTCCAAACAAACAGCCTGGAAAAAAAACTTTTAATGTTTACAAAAAGAAGCCTCAAGGTAACTTTACTAAAAAGTTTGATCAAAATTTTACAAAACCTGCAGACAAACCAAATAAAAGAAATTTTTCGAGAAAGTTTGCTGAGCAGCAAGCTACAAAAAGATTTATTCATTCAGACGCCAAAGATACATTTAAACCAAAAACCAAGACAGATAAAAATAAAAATTTAGATCAAAAAAGAGAGTCTAAACTTACAATCTCCAGAGCAATGAATGTTGAAGAGTTCGAAATTAAACAAAGAAGTTTGGCTTCTGTGAAAAGAGCAAGACAAAAGGAAAAAAAATTAAAAAAAGATGATGTAAAAAAAGAGTTTAAAAAAGTAATAAGAGATGTAAACATACCTAACAAAATAACTATACAAGAACTGTCTAACAGAATGGCAGAACAATCTAGTGGAATAATAAAATTTCTATTAAATATGGGGGTACAGGCAACAATAAATCATACAATAGATAAGGATACTGCTGAATACATCGTCAAGGAGTTTGGTCATAACCCAGTTTTAGAAAAAACTCCTTCTATAAATCAGGAAATTAAAAAGCAAGAAGATAAAAAAAATCTTAAAACACGTCCACCTATAGTTACGATTATGGGCCACGTTGATCACGGTAAAACTTCTCTACTGGATTCATTAAGAAGTACAAATGTAGTTTCAGGAGAGCACGGAGGGATAACCCAACACATCGGTGCATACCAAGTCAAAGATAATAAAAATAAGCTGATAACTTTTATAGATACCCCAGGTCATGCAGCTTTTACCGAAATGAGAGCTAGAGGATCAAAACTTACAGATATAGTTGTTCTAGTAATTTCTGCAGAGGATGGTGTTAAACCACAAACTGTTGAAGCCATTCAGCATTCAAAGGCAGCAAAAGTTCCAATTATAGTTGCGATTAATAAATGTGATTTACCCAATACAAATATTGAAAAAATAAAAAATGAACTTATGCGTTATGAACTAATAGCTGAAAGTTTAAGCGGCGATACTTTATTTGTAGAGGTATCTGCAAAAACAAAAAAAAATTTAGATAAATTAAAAGAAACAATACTTCTTCAAGCTGATTTATTAGATCTAAAGGCTTCAGAAACTGGAAATGCAAAAGGTATAGTATTAGAAGCTAAAATAGATAAAGGCAAAGGACCCGTGGCTACAATCTTAGTTACTGATGGGGAATTAAGGAAAAGTAATTATTTTATTTGCGGAAGTACCTATGGAAAAATTCGAGCCATGATTGATTACAATGGCAAAACAATAGATAACGCTTATCCATCTTCTCCTGTAGAAATTCTTGGTTTAAACGAAAAGGCTCAAGCTGGAGATGAGTTTTTAGTAGTTTCAAGCGAAGATGAAGCAAGAAAAATTAGCGATTTTAAGAAAACGGGAATTAGTGAAAGTAAAAATTTAATATCACAAGATAAAACTAATATTTTTGATAAAGAAAATAAAAAAAAAGAGTTGAACATAATTTTAAAATCTGATGTTCAGGGGTCTAGTGAAGCTCTTAAGAGCGCCATAGAGAAAATTGATCACCCAGAAGTAACACCCAAGATTATTTTATCAGATATAGGCATGATCAATGAAACAGATGTATCCTTAGCTAAAGCATCCAGCGCAGTTATCATCGGTTATAATATTAAACCGAATAGAGAGGCAAAAAAAACTGCTGAGGCACAGAAAGTAAGAATTGAATTTTATAATATTATTTATAAAGCTATTGAGTTTGTTGAAAACAATCTTTCAGGATTATTAGAGCCAGAGAGAAAAGAAAAAGTCGAGGGTATGGCAGAAATTTTAAAAATATTTAAATTATCAAAATCTGGAAAAATTGCCGGATCTAAAGTTACAGAAGGTGAGATAAAAAATAATTCAAAAGCAAGAATTGTAAGAGATGGAAAAGTTGTTCACGAAGGTAGTATATCAAGTATTTTTAGGGAAAAAAATGCTGTTAAGGAAGTCAAAAATGGTCTTGAATGTGGAATTTCATTTAAAAATTTTACAGATTTTAAGGAGAAAGACATAATCGAGTCTTATACAGTTGACATTATAAGAAGAGAAATCCATGATTAAAAATTCATCAAACTTTGGTCCAAATCACCGAAAATTAAGAGTTGGTGAATTAATAAAACAAAATTTAGGTCAAATTTTTCTTAAAAATGAAGCAAAAATACCTTCTTTTAATACAAATCTAATTACCATAACAGAAGTGAAAATGAGTTCTGATCTAAAATCCGCTAGAGCATACGTTATTCCTCTAGGGGGCAAAGAAATAGAAAGGACTGTTAATACCTTGACCGAGTTTTCTTATCTTGTTAGAAAGGCACTATCAAAGAAGTTAGATATTAAGTTTCTTCCTAGGTTGTACTTTGTCGGAGATAAATCCTTTGATTATGCTGAAAGAATTGAGAAGTTAATAAAACAAAATAATAATGAAGTCAAAAAAAGAAATTATTAAATCTTTAGCTGGACATAAGAATGATGTTGGTTCAACAGCTGTACAAATAGGCTTGTTAAGTGAAAAAATTAATAAACTTTCAGATCATTTTAAAAAGTTCAAAAAAGACAAACATTCTTTTCGTGGACTTACAAAATCAGTGAATCAGAGAAAAAGATTACTAGCTTATTTAAGCAAAAATGATCCGAAGAAATATAATGATATTTTAAAAAAATTAAATTTAAGAAAATAAATGTTCAAACAATTCAAAGAAGAAATAGATTTTGGTGGAAAAAAACTTACTTTAGAAACGGGCAAGATAGCACGACAAGCAGACGCTGCAATAATTGCTACTTGGGGTGAAACAGTAGTTATCGCGACAGTCGTTGGTGCTAAAAAAGTAAATCCAGAAACAGATTACTTTCCACTTTCTGTTAACTATCAAGAAAAATATTATGCTGCAGGAAAAATTCCGGGAGGCTATTTTAAAAGAGAAGCGAGACCGACCGAGTCTGAAACTTTAATATCAAGATTAATAGACAGACCAATCAGACCTTTATTCCCAGACGATTTTAGAAATGAAGTTCAAGTTTTGCCTACAGTCCTTTCTTACGACCATGAAAACGAGTCTGATATATTATCAATAATAGCGTCATCAGCTGCACTATCAATTTCTGGATTACCCTTTAAAGGACCAGTAGGAGCATCAAGGGTCGGATTTATAGAAAACAAGTATGTTTTAAATCCAACAAAAAAAGAGATGGAGAATTCCAAACTGGATTTAGTTGTTGCTGGAACCAAGGATGCTGTTTTAATGGTTGAGTCCGAAGCTTCTGGTTTAATAGAAAAAGAAATGTTAGATGCCGTGAAATTTGGTCACGAAGGTTTTGTTTCAGTAATTAAGGGCATAGAAAAACTAGCAAAAAAATGCTCAAAAGAAGATTGGATAATCGAAAAGAAAGATTACAGCAATGTTTCAAAAAAAATTAATAAAGAACTCACCAAAGATTTAGAAAAGGCATTCTCAGAAAAAGATAAAAAGAAAAGATCCGAACTAATTAGTTTAGCAGGAGAAAAATGCAAAGCTTTATTCGAGGATGATGAAGATCTTTTAGAACATGAGATAATGTTACAACTCAAAAATTTAGAGAAAGATATTGTAAGAAATAGAATTTTAAAAAGCAAAAAGAGAATTGATGGAAGAGGCTTAGGAGATATAAGACCAATTAAATGCGAAGTTGGAATTTTACCAAGAGTGCATGGTTCAGCCCTGTTTACTAGAGGTGAAACACAGGCTTTGGTAACAACAACTTTAGGTACAACAGATGATGAACAAAGAATTGAAAGCTTAGAAGGTCTAAGAAGAGAAAGATTTATGTTACATTATAATTTTCCTCCCTTTTCAGTTGGAGAAACAGGAAGAATTGGTACAGGTAGAAGAGAAGTTGGACACGGAAAACTAGCTTGGAGAGCTTTAAATTCATCACTTCCTAAAAAAGAAAATTTTCCTTACACATTAAGAATTGTTTCTGAGATCACAGAATCTAACGGATCTTCATCAATGGCAACAGTTTGTGGATCTTCATTAGCATTAATGGATGCTGCTGTTCCAATAGCAGAGCCTGTAGCAGGAATAGCGATGGGATTAATTAAGGAAAAAGATAAGTTTTCGATTTTATCAGATATCTTGGGAGACGAAGATCATTTAGGTGATATGGATTTTAAAGTTGCCGGCACAAAAAATGGAATTACTTCATTGCAGATGGATATAAAGATTACAGGAATTACTTTTGAGATTATGGAAAAAGCTCTTACTCAAGCAAAAGAAGGAAGAGTTCACATTTTAAATGAAATGAATAAAACCATAAAATCTTCAAGAAAAGAAGTTGGAAAACATACTCCAAAAATGGAAACAATAAAGGTTGATAAAAAAGATATAGCCACTGTTATAGGCAAGGGTGGAGCCACTATAAGAGAGATAGTAGAAAAATCAGGTGCAAAAGTTGATGTTAAGGATACTGGAGAGGTTACAGTGGCTGCTGCGAATGAAGAAACCAGAAAGATAGCTGTTCAAATGATTAATGATCTTGTAGCTAAACCTGAAATGGGAAAAACGTATAAAGGAAAGGTGGTTAAAATTATGGAATTTGGAGCCTTTGTAAATTTTTTAGGAAAACAAGATGGTCTTGTTCATATTTCACAATTGGCAGCTAAAAGAGTTCAAAAAGTAACTGATGTTGTAAAAGAAGGTGATGAAGTATCGGTTAAAGTAATTGGATTTGATAGAGGAAAAGTTAAGCTCTCAATAAAAGAAGCTGTCTAAATTTTATATTCAAAATTTTGAGACTCCGGATTGACCTGAAGTTCCTTAGCACCATTACGTAAATGAAAATTTCTAGCCATGTCAGTTAATGGTGACAAAGTAATTAACCTATTTAAATGGTTTGATTTTTTAATTTTTTTAAACACTTCCTTTACTATTAATTTACCTCCGCCCTTCTTCTTAGACCAAACTGTATAAGCAATAGCTATTTTTCCAATATTTTCATTTCTCCATGAGGCACTTTGTAAATGAGCATCTTTTGTCATTAAATCAAACTCTTTTATTGTTTTGGGAACCTCATTTGTGAAACCAAAACACATGATTGCACATATTTCATTTTTATACTTAACCCCAAAAATTTTTCTTCCATAACTTGTTCTAAAATCCACATCTAGTTCTGGCCTTATCGGGTCTTCTGCTACATCACATGAATTAAGCTCTACTAACTCTGCTCCCTTAATCCAATCAAAGAAATTGTTAAATTTTTCTTTTATTTTTTTATTAAATTTTTTCATTTAATCATTCCAAACTGATAGCTTTTATTATGAGATATTTTTTGGATTAGGCATTCCTACTTTATTGTAGCCTGCATCCACATAGTGTATTTCGCCCGTAACACCCGCCGCAAGATCGCTTAACAAATATAAAGCTGATTTTCCAACATCATCTATGTCTACATTTCTCTTTAGCAAAGAATGGTCTGCACTCCATTTGTATAAAAATTTTGCATCGCCTATGGCAGAAGCAGCCAAAGTTTTGATAGGTCCAGCACTTATGGCATTAACCCTAATCCCTTTAGAACCTAAATCTTTAGCAATATATTTCACGCTAGACTCCAAAGCAGCTTTACAAACGCCCATTACATTATAATTTGGAACAACTTTCGTAGACTCATAAGTTAAAGTTAACATGCTGGAACCACTTTCCATAATTTTAGATGCCTCTTTTGCTACTTCTGTAAATGAAAAACAAGATACCAGCATACTTTTAGCAAAATTTTCTCTAGATGTATTTATATATTCTCCAGATAACTCTGCTCTATCTGAAAAAGCGACTGCATGTACAACAAAATCTAATTTGCCCCATTTATTTTTGATTTCTTGAAATGTTTTTACGACATCGTCCTTATTTTCTACATTGCAATTTATTGTAAATTTTGAATTTAATGACTCAGCTAGAGGCGTTACTCTTTTTTTTAGTGCATCGCCCAAGTATGTAAAAGCCAACTCGGCTCCATTTTCAGAGAGCCTTTTAGCTATACCCCATGCAATAGATCTTTCATTAGCAACGCCCATTATTAATCCTTTTTTACCTTTGACCAAGCTCATTATTATACCTTTTCAAAAATTAAAGTCGCGTTTGTACCACCAAAACCAAAACTATTAGACATTACAGAGTTTAAACTTACATTTTTTTCAACTTTTGTAACTATTGGAAATTTTTTTGCCTCATCATCCATTTCATTAACATTTGCAGATGCTGCAATAAAATTATTTTTCATCATTATCAAAGAGTAAATTGCTTCATGTACTGAAGCCGCACCTAGAGGATGTCCAGATAGAGACTTTGTTGAACTAATTTTTGGAATTTTATCTTTAAAAGCTTGCTCTATAGCTTTTAATTCTGTTATATCCCCCACCGGAGTAGAAGTTCCATGGGCATTAATATAATCTACTTTGTTTCTCGTAGTTTTTAACGCCAGGTCCATACATCTAGCAGCTCCTTCACCAGATGGAGCGACCATATCAAAACCATCTGAAGTAGCTCCATAACCTGTCAATTCAGCATAAATTTTTGCGCCTCTTGCCTTTGCATTTTCCATTTCTTCCAAAACCAAAACACCTGCACCTCCCGCAATAACAAATCCATCTCTAGTTTTATCATATGGTCTTGAAGCTTTTTCGGGAGTTTCATTATATTTTGATGATAGCGCAGTCATTGCGTCAAACATAGCTGTCATAGCAAAATGCAATTCATCGCTTCCACCTGCAAAAATAATTTTTTGTTTTCCAAACTGGATTAACTCCATGGCATTTCCTATACAATGTCCGCTAGTAGCACATGCAGAACTTATTGTGTAATTAACACCTTTGATTTTAAAAGGAACTGCCAAAGTGGCTGACGCAGTGCTTGCCATTGTTCTAGGAACTATAAATGGACCCATTTTTTTTGGATTTTTCTCTCTAGTTTTGTCAGCTGCAAAAATTACATTTTCAATTGAAGGACCTCCCGACCCCATAACCATACCAGTTGAAATATTACTGACTTCACTTTCCTTTAATCCTGAATCTAAAACGGCCTCTTTCATAGCCACGTAGTTATAAGCTGAACCATTGCCCATAAATCTTAATGCTTTCCTATCCACGTGATCACTTAATTTTATTTCGGGTTTTCCATGAATATTACTTTTTAAATTATGCTCTTTATATTCTTGGGCAAAAGTAATACCAGATTTTCCATTCATCAGAGAAGTACAAACTTCCTTTTGATTATTACCCAAGCAAGAAACTATTCCAATACCGGTTATAACAACTCTTTTCATCTTTTATAAACTCCAACTTTTAAGTTCTCAGCAGTATATATTTGTTTTCCATCCGCCTTCAAAATACCATCAGCAAATCCAACTGTACCACCCTCAGTCTTCAAAATTTTTTTCATATCAATTTCATATGTTGCCATTTTGACATTTTTAAGAACCTCTCCAGTAAATCTAACAGAATTTACGCCTAGCGCACGTCCTTTACCTGGTTCCCCTATCCATCCTAGAAAAAATCCCACTAATTGCCACATAGCATCTAAACCCAAGCATCCTGGCATAACAGGATCCATTTTAAAATGACAATCAAAAAACCACATCTTATCTTTTATATCCAGCTCAGCTCTCACAATACCTTTTTTAAATTTTCCTTCATCTGATTTAATTTGTGTAATTCTATCAAACATTAACATAGGCGGTGATGGTAGACGTGCGTTTCCTTCACCAAAAAGATTACCATTTGCACAGTCAATTAATTCGTTATAGTTGTAATTGTTTTTTTGTTTCATTTTGAAAGCTAACAATTGCTTGAGTTTTT